>Ga0256407_10014758_pt1 | contig 10208 bp, 4 predicted proteins | sample RumenRJG_04DNA_FD_193489 | JGI IMG/M metagenome (GOLD analysis project Ga0256407, IMG submission 193489) | Bovine rumen microbial communities from Lethbridge, Alberta, Canada - RJG_04 | ecosystem: Host-associated > Mammals > Digestive system > Stomach > Rumen | place: Canada: Alberta | collected... | reverse complement strand
TTTTTAATAATTAATAAAATTTTTCAAAAATATAAAAAAAAAATATGATAGATAACGAAGAATTAAATCAATTATCAAGAAATGAAGAATTATCAAATCAAGAATCTGATAATGAATCAAAAAATTCACCAGGTTACATAGATAATTATGTAAAATTCCAAAACCAAGTGGATGAAATAGTAGGAGATGAAAATGAAGAAAATGTAAAAACTTTCAAACAAAATTTAGATGCTTTCTTATCAAATGGTCAATTAAAAGATGCTATAGAAATAATATCTTTTTTATTATCATTTTCCTCATTTGTAATTTATATAATAAGTACATATTTCCCTGAAGAAAAATTTGATTGGTTTATAACTTTTGAATATTTTGTCTGTGGATATTTTATTTTAGAAACAATATTAAATTTATATTTAGCACAACATCGTTTATTACATTTATTTCAAATGGATACTGGTATAGATTTATTATCATCAATTTTACCTTATTTTGCAAGAATAAATAATTCAACAATAAAAAAATTTGTAGAAATGAGTAGAGCACTTTTAATTTTTAGAATAACTAGAATAATACAAAAATATTTAAAATTAAATAATAGTGAAGTTGCTCGTTTATTAATAATAATGGTATTATCATTTTTAAATTTAATCCTTTTTGCAGCATCATGTTTTCGAATAGTAGAAATTGATAGAATTAATTATTTTATACAAAGTCCTTCTCAAAGAGTAGTTCGATTAACTTATCAATCAAAATTTCATGATTTTTTCTATTATACAATAATAACTTTATCAACTGTTGGTTATGGTGATATTTATCCTTTAACTGAATTAGGTAGAATTATAATTGTTTTATTAATTGTTATTACAATTTATATGGTTCCTAAACAAACAAATGAATTAATTCAAATATTAGAAAATTCATCTATTTACTCTAGAGATATTTACAGATCAAATCCTGAAATACCACATTTAGTTATTTGTGGTAATGTTGGTGTTGATGCTTTGAAAAATTTCTGTAATGAATTATTTCATGCTGATCATGGTCAAAGTGATAAAAATGCTGTTATTTTAAATCCTAGTATGCCAAGTCAAGAAATGAGACTTTTTTTACATGCTGGGAAATATGAAGTTAATTTAAAATATTTACAAGGAAATCCTGTTTTAGAAAAAGATTTAGAAAGAGCTGATATAAAACAAGCAAAAGCTTCTGTAATTATGACTGATAAATATACTGATGATCCTCATTCTACAGATCATAAAAATATTCTAATGTCATTAGCAATAAAAAAATATTTTTTACAACAAAAAATATATGATTCTACATTATTTATACAATTAATTAAACCTGAAAATAAAATCCATTATCAAAGTGGTTTACAATCATTATCAATATCAAATAAATGTTCAAGTGATCAAGTTATAATAGTAGAAGAAATAAAAATGAATTTATTAAGTAAAAGTTGTTTAATTCCAGGAATAATACCAATGATAACTAATTTAGTAAGATCAAGTGGTTCATGTGATGAAACAGAATTTACATGGATGAATGAATATTTAGAAGGTAATGGTAATGAAATTTATAGAGCAAGTTTAAATGAACAATTTAAAAATAATACTTTTTGTCAAATATCAAAAATGATTTATGAACAATATGATGCTATTGCATTTGCACTTGAAATTGAAGTTGAAGGTAAAACAATGATATCATTAAATCCAGGAGCTTTTTTTATAGAGAAATTTATTGATGAGAGAGAAGATATTAAATTTTATATTTATGTTATTTGCTCTGATAAAGAAGTTGCTGATCATATTGCAACTGCTGATTCAGGAGGAGAAGAAAATGAAAATGAAGATAATAATTCTGGAGGTGGTGAAAATATTAATGATGATGATGAAGGAGGGACTGTACAAGATAAACCAAAACCAGAAACTAAATTTAGAGATTATATGACTTTGAGAATTGAAGATATTCAACAATTAGATGAGAATAATGATATGTTAAATGAACCTGCTGAAGAAGAAGATGATTATTTTATTATTAAAAATTTCGTTAATAATAATGTTGATGTTAAAAAAGATTCAATTAGGAATTCTACTATTTATAGGAATCATATTGTTGTTTGTGGAACACATCCTTCACTTTATTATTATATTTTACCTTTAAGAGCTAGATATTTAGGAAGAGAAAATTTAAAATATGTTGTTATTTTAACACAAGATATGCCTAAAGATTTATGGGATTCTATTTCTCGTTTTGAAAATATTATTTTAATTAATGGTTCTCCATTAAATATTGAAGATTTATTAAGAGCTAATATTGAATATGCTGATAAAGCTGTTATATTAGAAAATGAAAATTCAAAGCAAAATTCTTCATATGATAATCAAATGGTAGATTCAGAAACAGTTTTTGTATATAAAGCAATAAAAAAATGTAATCCAAATATTCAAATAATGACAGAATTAGCATATGATTCAAATATAGAATTCCTTCTTCCAGATGAAGAATTAGAAAAATTAGAAGCAGGTAATATTTCCTATGAAAGTACAAGTGTATTCTCAGCAGGAGAAGTATATGTAAGTCCAATAATCGATACATTAACATGTCAAGCATATTATAATAAACACATAGTAACAATAGTTCATCAATTATTAACAGGAGGTAAAAATGCATCTAATCCTACATTAAGATCAATATGTGAAAATGTTGGTTTGAAAAGTTCTAATTTATGGCAAATGCCAATACCAGAAAAATTAATAAATAAAACTTTTTTAGATTTATATAAAGAATTCTGTGATAAAAATATTATTCCTTTAGGTTTATATAGATTACCAGGAGCAAGAGATAATAATAATCCTTATGTTTATACTAAACCTTCTTCAGATACGAGATTAACTCATCGTGATAGAATTTTCGTTTTAGCAATTGATTCTATTAATTCTTATAATTTTAATGATGGTGAAGATGAAAAAGATAATAATGAACAAAATGGGAAAAATAATGAAAATTATGAAGATCCACTTGAGAAAGATAAAGAAAATGAATTAATTAATGAAAATTTAGTTGCTGAAGATTATGGGAGAAATAATAAATTTACTCCTTTGAGATATGTTGAAGATATGTTGACTGAAATTGAGAAACAAGTTAGGAATTTGAGTGTTTTATTGGAAAATACAAAGAATTCTATACATGAAAGTGTTTCTAATGGGATTAAACAGGAAATTACTTCAATTTTACATTAATTATATTTTTTATTATTTTTTTTTTTGTATTTTTTAATTTTTTTTTTATATATTTTTTTTAATTTTTTTTTTTTAATTTTTTATTGGAGTTTCATGGAATTTTTATATAATGAAAATTTTGAAAATAACTTATATGATATTTAATAATTATTTTTTTTATTTTTTTTAAATGTATATCAATAAAAATTCATTTTTTTCTATGGAAAATAATTTTGATATAGACTCAATAGAAAGCCAGCTTCTTTTTTTAGGAGTAGAAAAAGACCAACCGGAATTATTAAACGAAAATTTTATCCAACACAAAATAGATGCAAAAGATTTATCTCAAATAAAATGGTCAAAACTTCAATCTTTAATAGATGAAATAATACATCAATATCATTCATGCCATTATGAATTAAGAATTTATAATCTTGAATCAGATAAAGAAACAATTAATCATATTTTATCAAATGTAAAATCAATATCAAAATCACTAAATTGTACATGTGATATAATAAAAACAAAAGAAGGAATTTTTGGAATTTTTTTCGAATTTTTAATTAACGAAATTGAAAAAAAAGACAATTCAATAAATGATATAAAAAATAATAATTTAAATTCAATTCATCAAAATGAAGTAAAAATTGGAGTTTTTGGTGAAGAATCATCAGGAAAATCAACAACATTAAGTGTAATAGTTAATGAAGAATTAGATGATGGAAATGGAAAAATGAGAAAATTAAATTTTCGATTTCAACATGAGTTTATATCAGGAAAAACACTTTCAATTTCTCATTTAATTTTCGGTTTAGATAAAGAAAATAATAGAATTCACATAAAAGATAATTCCGAAATGATAAAAAAATCATATAAATTAATAAATTTATATGATATGGGTGGAAGTGAAAAAGCATTGAAAAATACATTATCATTAATATCTCCTGATTATATAGATTATGCATTATTATTTATAGATGTTAAGAATGGTCCTACATATAATACTAAAATTTTATATACATTAAATAATTCAATTCATATTCCAATGATTGCAATTATAACAATGATTGATTTATTTAATGAAAATCCATTAATTCAATTTAATAAATTTCTCGATAATTTCATTAAAATAATTTCTCATATAAATCCCTTAGTAAAACCAATATTAATAAAGAATAAAAATGATATTTTCACATATATAAACAATTTAACAAATTCAAATAATCAAAATTTACTTCCAATAATACCAATAAGTAACACAAAAGGAATTAATATTGACTTATTAATATTTCTAATAAGTAACTTACCAAATACATTATCACGTACAATACCATTAATAAATAATTCCTTTGAAGATAAAGGATTTAACTTTATAACATCACCTCAATCTCAATTTGATGTCCATGAACATTTTATAGTTGATGGAAAAACAATAATCGGAGGAGTAGTTAGTAAAGGAAAAATAAAAAAAGGAGAAAAATATTATTTTGGTCCAAATAAAATGGGTAATTTCAAATTATTAAAAGTTGATACTATACATTGTAAAAAACAAAATGTTGATATTGCATTTGAAGGTCAATTTTCTTCTGTTAGTTTATCTGGAAATAATTTTTCAGAAAATGAAGTAATTAAAGGAATGAGTTTAATTAGTTTAAATCATATTCCAAGAGCAGTTAAAATTTTCAAAGCTGATGTTTGGTCAATTGGTGATGAAAATATAAAGGAAGTTAAATATAGATGTGAACCTGTTATTATTATTAATCATATTAGACAAACTTGTAAAATTTTAAATGATAAAAATAAAAAAAATAATTGTAATGAAGATGCTAATACTACTATTAGTGAATATTCAAAAAGTAGTTATTTGACTTCAGATTTTGAATTTGAAGATGAAAATAGTAAGTTAAAAAAAAAAAAAAGGAGAATTAAAGTTAAAACTGAAGAAACTTTTTTTATTTATAAAAATGAAAAAATTGAATTGAGGTTTGAATTTAAAAATTCACCTGAGTATTTGTGTGAAGGGAGTAATGTTATTATTAATGATAATAATTTCAAAGCTTTTGGAATTGTTACTAAAGTTTTTTATTCAGATAAATAATTTTTTTAAAAAAATTTTTAGGAATAATATAATTTATATAAAAGGTTGTTTCTAATTATTATTTATTATTATAGTAAGAAAAAATATTTTTTTTCTTAAACGTTTATATGGGTATAAATTAATTTTTTTTATATTTTTTTTATTTTTTTTTTCAATATAATTTAAATTTATATTTTTAATATAAATATTTTATAAATGGGAAATATTATTCACCAGCATTGTTGTTGTAAAAATGCTGATGAACAAAATCTTGATAAAATAAGTAGAATAATTTATATTAATGAAGGATTAAAAGTTAAAGAAAATAATACAATTGAAATAGAAAAAATATTAGAAAATAATATAATAAATAAAAAAGAAGAATCAAAAATAGAAGAAAATAAGCCAAGTGCAATTTCAACTGCTTTAGTAAGTAAAAAAAATTCATCAAAAAATTTATCAAAAATCCCAAAATCAAAAGAAGAAAAATATATAGAAAGTCAAATAATAATAAATGATATAGATTATATAAATCAAGTAGAAAAAATCCAAAAAGCTTTTAGAGAAAAAATAAAAAAAAAACCAGAAAATGAAAAAAATGACAGTAATATTTATTTAAATATAGAAACATCAAATAACAATAATGAAATTATAGATAAAAGATATTCAGAAACATTTTGTGGTGATTCATTAAAAAATTCAGAAATGGAAAATTATTTAACAGTAAATGAAGAATATCCAATTTTATATACAACATATAGTCATAATAATTTTAATAATAATAATTCTTTAAAAAAATTAAATTATAGTTTTGGTAAAAGTTCAACATTAAATGACATTTCATTTCATTTTATAAATGAAATATCAGAATTATCATTATTACAAAAAGGAAATTTCATAAATAAAAAAAAAAAATATAAATTTTATGGTTTACATAATTCAAAAGGAAGAAAAGAAGGTTTTGGAATAATAAAATGGGAAGATGGAAGTATATTAAAAGCAAATTTTACAGAATCAAAAATAAATGGATATGCAAATTTCTATGATAAAAAAACAAATTCTTTCTTTTCAGGATATTATAAAAATAATTGTCCAAAAGGATTTGGAATTTATAATAAAGACAATGTAAAAATAATAGGAGATTCCTGGTTTAAAAATAATATAAATAATTTAGGAATTGAAGTTTGGTTTGATGATAATTATTATCAAGGAGAATTTAAAAAAACAATAAAAAATGGAATTGGATTATATAGATGGCCAGATGGGACTTTATATTTTGGAGAATGGAAAAATAATAAAATGGATGGTTTAGGTTTAATTAAATATTCAAATGATTCTATTTATGTTGGTGAATATAAAAATGGTTTAATGAATGGTTGGGGTGAATTTTTATGGAATGATTTAAAATATTATTGTGGTAATTATAAAAATGATATTAAAAATGGTTTTGGTATTTTTGTTTGGAATTTTAATAATTTAAATGCTTATGTTGGTTTTTGGGAAAATGGAAAACAAAATGGAATTGGGATTCGATTATTTAATAATAAAGAAAAAATTGGGTTTTTTAATAATGGGAGAAGAACTCTTATTTTAAATGGACCTTGGGAAATTAGAGATTATTTAAAAAGTGAACAATTTAGATATCAGAAATTTTTAGAAATGAATTCAAAAAATTTGAAAAAGTTTGTTTTTGGATTGAAAAATAATGAAATTTTGAAAGAATATTCTATTGGGTTTAATTGATTGTTTTTTTTTTTGATTTTTTTTGAAAAATGGGATTTTTGTATTTTTTTTTTTTTGTTTTTTTTTTTTTTTTGTATTATTATTTATGAAGTTGTTTAAGTAAAAAAAAATGTTTTGATAGATTATTATAAGTATTTGATATGAGTTTTTTTATATATTTTATTTATATGATTTTATTTTTTGATTGAATTAAAAAACTAATAATATTTTTTAATATATAAATCTAATTTGATTATTTCTAAATATAAATAAATAAAAAAGAAAATAATTTTAATTTATTCCAAAAATTTAAAAATTAAAAAAATAAAATATGTCAATATTCAAACATCAACCACATATAAATGATGAACAAATTTATAATAAAGGGATTTTTGCAGACTTCAAACAAAGAGATTTATTTAAAGCAAAATTAGATTATCAAAAAAGTAGAATGACTGGTGATCATTCAAGTAGATTTGATATTAAAAATAAATATACAATAATACATTCAATATCAACAAATCATATACATAAAGGAAATAATAATTTTATTCCTTCTCCAATTTCAAGTGAAAGAAAACAAAATTTAAGTAATATAATGATTAATAATACTATTAATAATAATAAGGAGAATAAAAATTATCAAAATTCAAATAATATAAATAAAGTCTTTAGTAAAATAGGAAATGATGTTATTGATAAAAATAATATAAATAATTTTCCAAAACCAAAATTTAATAATAATATAAGATTAAATAGTATTGGAAAAAATAAGAAAAATAAGAAATTTTTAGTTGAAAATGGATTAGAAAATATAATTGAAAATTTAATGGAAATTACAAAAGATAAACCTTTAATTTTTAATATGAAAAGAAATTCAAGTAATTCAAATTTAGAAACTATAAGTAAATTAAATATAAAAAATGAATTTAAAGAAAGGGAATCACAATTAATTGAAAATAATGATTTTTTGACTGAAATTCATTTTAAAATATGGGAATGTATTTTTGAAATGGAAAATTTATATGAAAATAAAATATCTTTATTAAATTTATCAAAAAAATTTTTAAATATGATTTATAATGAAATTAAAAATAAAAGGAAATTTGAAATTTTTCAAATAAGTAATTTTAATTTTGTATATCAAAAAATAATTAAAATTTTTATTGTACTTCAAATTTATATAAGATACTTATTACTTGATTTTAATTATGAAGTAATAATAAGAACAAATGTGAAAAAAATGTTATATAGTATTAATGACTATTTATTATCATTATTAATAAATTTTGTATTTATAAAAAAAAATATAAAAGAAAATAAAGGTTGTTCAAAAATAAGTGCAAACTTCATAAATACTTATAATTTAATAATGAAAAATCACAAAATAAAAAAATCAAAAGAACAACCATTTATATTTGGTACAACAATGTTTAAAAATTTAGATCTTTCAATATTAACAATAAAAAACTTTTCAAATAATTATTTTAGTGTTGGATATTTTAAACCAATTCATTCAATTTGTTATGAAATATTTCGTTTAATAGATATATCAACAATAGAAGAAATATTAAAAATAGTAAATATAAACGTATTATATTACATTACAAAAAATGAAATAAATAAAAAAAACAATAATCAAAATAACAATAATAACAATAATAATAATCAAATATTAAATAATTCAAATTTTAATTCATTAAATACATTTGGATTTTTAAATCTCCCATCTCCATTTTTACCTCCTTTAGAAGATAATATAAAAAATGATATTTATACATTAGTTTTAGATTTAGATGAAACATTAGTTCATTTTTTTTATACTCCATCAGGAGGAACATTTTTATTAAGACCTTATTGTTTAGAATTTTTACAAAAAATGTCAAAAATATTTGAAATTGTAATTTTTACTGCAGCAATGAAAGATTATGCAGATAATATTTTAGATATTTTAGATCCAGAAAAAAATTTAATTAAATTTAGATTATATAGAGAACATACTTCAATTTATAATTCAATTAATGGAATGAGTTTTTCTAAAGATTTATCTAAATTAGGAAGAAATTTAAATAAAGTTATTATTATTGATAATTTATCAGATAATTTTAAATTACAACCTAATAATGGAATTACTATAGGAACTTGGACTGAAGATATGAGAGATACTGAGTTAATTGATATTGGAAATTTTTTAAAAAATTTAGTTTTGAAAAATCCTAAAGATGTAAGGATTGTTATTCAGAAAATTAATGAAGATATTAATAGAAATGTTAGAAAAGGAAATTTAAATCCATTTAAAGATATTAATATCAATGATTATGTGTAAAAATAATTAATATATTTCAAAATGATATATGACTTTTTTTATATAGGTTTTAATTTTTTCTTACATTTAATATAATTTAATATAATTTTTTTATTTTAAATTATTGCATATGAAAAAAAAGAGAAAATGTAATAATATTTTTTACAATTCATTTATTGAAAATAGCAAATTATGATAAATCAGATAAAAATAATTAAAAAACCCCAACAGATGGATTTTAAGTAACATGTACAAAATATAGTTTTAAAAGAATAAACATAGATTATTATAATATAGATAAAGTTTTCTTTTTTTATAAAGAATATTTTGTAAATAAAAATGGATTATATAATCAGATATATAAATATAATTCAAAGAGATTAAATTGTTTAAGAGAATATTATTTAAGAACAAAATATGCTACTGATAGATATAATATTGAAAATTTTGACAAAAATGATATTTATGAATCAAAATGAAAAATTTGATAAGAGGGAGGTTTTGATGTCAATGGTTATAATATCAAATTAGGAAGACACATTTCAACATTTATCATAAAATTTCATGAGATATCTCATAATTTCGAGAAATATATTAGCTTCATTTTAATGTAAAAATATCTAAATGAGTTTTAAAATCCCAAGTTACTTTAAAATTAAGAGGTAGTTTAGGAAATTTATAATATTGTTATCTTTGCAAAACAAAATTTGATATAAAATAATATGATATATATTCAAATTAATTATTGGGTATTTAACCCAATCCCTGAAATTTACATTTTATATTATATAATATTTAATTTTTTGTCCTAATATTTTTAAATATATATATATAAATCAATTAATTTAATTTATTTAATATAAAATGTCTGGGGATTGGGGAT
>Ga0256407_10014757_pt1 | contig 10209 bp, 7 predicted proteins | sample RumenRJG_04DNA_FD_193489 | JGI IMG/M metagenome (GOLD analysis project Ga0256407, IMG submission 193489) | Bovine rumen microbial communities from Lethbridge, Alberta, Canada - RJG_04 | ecosystem: Host-associated > Mammals > Digestive system > Stomach > Rumen | place: Canada: Alberta | collected... | reverse complement strand
GGAGGCGATCAGCGCCGAGTCCCTGAGGGCATTGATTACGTCGGCGGAGTCCAGCATCATCTGGTTGCCGATCTTCCTGGCAAGACCGCTCTGCAGCCTCATGGTTCCTGAAAGGACAAGCTTTACAGGAGTCTGCCAGCCATGGCTGACCATTCTGGCGACATAGACGCTGGTATTGGAGGGCATGATGGTATAGTGGCCTGGAAGGACGCGATTTCCGGCCTCTGATTCAAAGGCTCTGCGCACACTGGAGCTGCTCCGCGCTCCGCAGCTGTCGGCCACATATCCGGCGACCTCTCCGGCCGTCATTCCCGGATATACATAGAACTCGACAGTCCTGCTGAAATTAGGGACTTTCTTGTCATAGTATTTTTTCCAGACGGAATTACCGGCGACGGCTAAAATGGCAACGACGGCTGCCACGGCCAGAAAAATAATCTTCCTGTTCTTCATAGTTATCTGGTCTTTCTCATTTTGAGGACGTCTCCTTCTGCAGGGACATAGTCCGGTGACAGGCCGTTGAGTTTGACGATAGCATCCAACCGCACGCCATAGCGCTGGGCTATGTCGCGGAGCGTAATCCCGTCCTCATCGACTACGAATATGTCCATACCTTTTGTGGCCTGCTTTTTCTTGGCGTGGATAAAGACCTTGGTTCCTGGAATGAGGGTTTCAGGAGCCTTGAGATCGTTGAACTTCAGGATTTCCTTATCGAAAAGCCTGAACGAACGGGCTATCGAAGAATAAGTCTCCCCTTCCACAGAATATACGAACGGCACTCCGTTGACGGAATAGATCTGCCTTGAGAGGCTGAACCTGAATTCTCCGGATTTCTCGTACTTGACAGGTTCCTCGATCTTGAAAGGAGCCTCCGGAATTTCCTCGGCCTGTTTGGCGGTAATCTTGTCGAATCTGGTAAGATCGTAATCCTCGATAAGTTTTATAAGCTTCTCCGGATAGGCCGGATCGGTCGCGTAACCGGCTTTTTTCAGGCCGTACGCCCATGCCTTATAGTCTTCTATAGGAGTCTCGAAAAGAGGCTTGTAGCGGTCACGGAAACGGATGAAATCAGAATGGTCCCTGAAACTCTGCTCCGCGGAGTCATAGACTCGGAAGCATTCATTGCGGCGGTCGTCGTCATGCTTCATGGATTTGCCTTTCCAGTTGTGGCATTTGATTCCGAAATGGTTATTGCCCTTGACGGCAAGCGTTGACTGGCCTGCAGCAGACTCCAGGAGTCCCTGGGCGAGGGTAATACTTGCAGGGATTCCGCTGCGGACCATCTCGTCCACAGCTACGGATGAATATTTTTCTATGTATCTGATCTTCGGATCGCTGTCGTTACGGGCAGAAACCCCGATAAAGACGGCCAAAAGAAGAATAAGTGTCTGCAAAGATTTCAGTTTCATTCTGATTCAGTTTTTCAGAATGCTAAGTTAACGAATCTACTGCAATTTTTCAAACGGAACGTCAAATACGCTTCCGTCAGCGGCCGCGTAAGTCTCCGGGAATATCGTTCGGCATTCCTTTTCATAGAGGGCCGCATTGGTGTTTCTGGAAGAATAGTGTCCGATCACAAGCCTCTTTACCCCGGCATCCTTTGCGCACCGGGCAGTCTGCAGAGTAGTACTGTGGAAACGCTTCTGCGCCTGGTCTTCGAGTTCCTGCAGATATGTAGTCTCATGATACAGCAGATCCACCCCTTTCACCCAGCCGGCGAGTTCCGGGAACGGAGCAGTGTCGCTTATATATGCGTAGCTCCTCGGATTGTATGGCAAATATGCCGCCTCCGATACCGGAATGACGGTGCCGTCTTCCCTGACGACGTCTTCTCCCCTCTTGAGGGTCCCGATTTCAGTGAGAGTAAGTCCATATCTGGCGATTGCGTCTTTATGGACATTATGCTGCGGAGTCTTCTCCCTGAAGAGATATCCGAAAGTCTCGATCTTATGGTTCAGCGGGAACGCCGATACCTCCAGGCTGCGGGTCTGGTAGATCACTTCGGGAGCCTTCATCTTGAGCGGAGTAAACCTTATCTCATATGACAGCCCGTCTCCGTAATAGGACAGGAAGAATTTGAGCAGCGGGCCCAGATTTGCGGGGCCATATATATTCATCGGAGCAGTACGGCCCTTCATTCCGAGAGTCGAGAGCAGTCCGAAGAGACCGAAGACATGGTCTCCATGAATATGACTGATGAACAGGGAATCGATCTTCTGCATCGGCACCCTGTATCTGACGAGCTGGGTCTGGACGCCCTCCCCGCTGTCTAAAAGAAACAAGCGCCCATGTACATCAAGTACCTGGGCGCTCTGATTCCTTCCGACAACAGGCATGGCCGAAGCCGAGCCCATTATCTTCAAAGTGAATTCCATTTAATATTATTCACCTTTCTCGAGTTTGTCCTTGAGGGCAGCGAGCTCGGAGATATCACCGAAGGTGGTCTTCTCAACGTTGGAGTTGATCTTCTTGACAGCCTTCTTTGTGGTATCAACCTCAGCGGCAGCCTTCTCAGCCTTAGCCTCAGCATAAGTCCTTACGTGAGATACGTGGATTCTGCGGGTGCTTCTTCTGAGCTCGGTAACCTTGAATGGAAGAGTCTCGCCTGAAACAGCGGTCTTGCCATCCTCCTTTACGAGGTCACGTGAGAAGCAGAATGCCTCGGTGCCGTCCTCGAGAGTAATGTTTGCGCCTTTATCTGTTGAAGTACCAACGGTACCGTTTACAACTGTTCCTACAGGGTACTTAGCCTCGAGCTGATCCCATGGGTTAGGGAGAAGCTGCTTGTGACCAAGGCTGAGCTTGTGGTTAGCCTCATCGAAGTCGAGGATAACGACGTCGATCTTGTCGCCAACCTGTACCATCTCTGACGGATGCTTGATCTTGTCCCAAGAGAGGTCGCTGATGTGAACGAGACCCTCGATACCGTCCTCAAGCTCTGCGAACACGCCGAAGGTGGTGATGTTGCGTACAGAAGCTGTGTGCTGGCTTCCTACAGGATATTTCTCGCGGATGTTCTCCCAAGGGTTCTCAACGAGCTGCTTGAGACCGAGAGACATCTTCCTTGCTTCGCGGTCGAGAGAGAGAATCTGAGCCTCTACCTCGTCGCCAACCTTGAGGAAGTCCTGAGCGATGCGGAGACGTGGGCTCCAAGACATCTCAGATACGTGGATAAGACCCTCAACGCCTGGCATGATCTCTACGAATGCGCCGTAGTCAGCGATGAGAACGACTTTACCCTTAACCTTGTCGCCAACCTTGAGGTCCTTGTCGAGGCTCTCCCAAGGATGAGCGCTAAGCTGCTTGAGACCGAGGGCGATCCTCTTCTGCTGCTCGTTGAAGTCGAGAACGACAACTTTGATCTTCTCGTCGAGCTTGACGATCTCCTCAGGGTTGTTGATACGGCCCCAAGAGAGGTCGGTGATGTGGATGAGACCGTCAACACCGCCGAGGTCAACGAATACACCATAGTTGGTGATGTTCTTGACGGTACCTTCGAGTACCTGGCCTTTCTCGAGCTTGCCGATGATTTCGGTCTTCTGTTTCTCGAGTTCTGCCTCGAGGAGAGCCTTGTGTGAAACTACTACGTTGCGGAACTCCTGGTTGATCTTGACGATCTTGAAGTCCATGGTCTGGTCAACGTATACATCGTAGTCACGGATAGGCTTGATATCGATCTGCGAACCAGGGAGGAAGGCCTCGATGCCGAATACATCGACGATCATACCGCCCTTGGTGCGGGTCTTGACATAACCTTTGACAACGTCGCCATTATCGTAAGCGGCATTGACCATATCCCAGGATTTGAGCTGACGTGCTTTCTTGTGGGAGAGGATGAGCTGGCCCTTGCGGTCCTCGGCTGACTCAACGTAAACTTCTACCTTGTCGCCGACTTTGAGCTCTGGGTTGTAACGGAACTCAGGAGCCATGATGACGCCCTCGCTCTTGTATCCGATGTTGACGATAACCTCTCTCTTGGAGATTGAAGTAACGGTACCCTCGACAACCTCATTCTCGACTACCTTTGAGAGAGTCTGATCATAAGCCTCGCCGATTTTCTCCTTGTCAACATTGCCGTAGATGTCTGCACCGCTCTCGAAAGCATCCCAATCGAATGCCTCAGGAGCAACAGAAGCATTCTTCGGTGCTTTCCTGGTTTCTTTTTCTGCAGGAGCCTCAACCTGAGGATCTACAGTGTTCTTGATTTCTTCTGACATAATTTCTTTTGAAAAATTAGTTGTTTAACATTATTTCTTGAACCTTGGCCGTCTGGCCGAAAGGCGCGCAAAGATACGAATAATTTTCGACATTACAACATTTTACGCTTTTTGAATGCCCATAAAACGACACCAAGCGAAAGAAGCATGAATGCGATTATGATAATCCATGCCCAGCTCAAGCCCGAAAGCGGCAGTTCCACGTTCATTCCGTAGAAACTGGCGACCAGAGTAGGAGGCATCAGGAGCAGCGATATGAGAGTGAAAATCTTCATGATCTTGTTCTGCTCGAGATTGATAAGACCGACTACAGTATCCTGCAGATACTCAAGTCTCTCGAAACTGAAGTTGGTATGGTTGATAAGCGATGATATATCCTGCTGGAGCACATTGAAGCGGGATTCGAGTTCAGGAGGATATTTGTCGCTCTTCATCAGGTTGTTTATCAGACGCTGTTTATCCACGATATTCTCCCGGACGAGCATCGTATTCTCCTGCAGCTGGTTGATATCGAGAAGGAACTCTTCGTTGATATCCTCTTCCTGATTGATCCTTCTGCTGTACTGGGCGATCTCTTTGGACATGAGCTCGATCATATCGGCATCGAGGTCGACACGCTGGTCCAGTATATATACGAAAACCCAATAGCCTCCCGGGAATAGTCTCGGCACGGCCACAAGTTTTCTCTGCAATTCCGTGAAGCTTCGGAGAGGGACATCTCTCAGAGTCGTAAGAGTACTTCCTATAAGCGTGAAGGACACGGCCTCCATGTTATACTCGTCAGGTCCCGGCAAAAGGAAGTTGGTATTTGCGAATATTGCATCGTCTGTTTCTTTGAAACGAGAAGAACTCTCGATTTCCTCCGCAGTAGCCCTGCTCTGGATCTCAGTTCCGAGAAAAGCTTCTACTGCTCTTTTCTCGTCACCCGATGGAGCGAAAAGATCGATCCATACGACGTCCTCGCGACGGAGCTTAGCGAAATCCGTTTCCGACTGGGAAACCTTTATTTGACCGTTGATTCTGTAGAAGATATCTACCATGGCTCTTCCTCCCATTCCGGGGTGCTGTCCCCGGCTTTTGTCCCGGCCAGTCTCCGGGAAGGTTAATAAAACACGGTGTTAGCTGACATTACGGATAAGTCAAGCATGCAAAATTAATCATAATTTTCTTTTATTCCATACGGAATAAGGAAAAATTACTCAAAAGAAACGGTATGCGGGCTATTCAGAGCAGTCTTGATGACATCGTCTACCGGAAGATAAAGCCTATAGAAGGCATTGTCGCCGAACTTCGAATAACGGCCGATGAACGCCCGGACCTGAGGAAGCATGTAAGGAGCCGAAGCTTCCCATTCCCCCGGCTTGAGGGTAATTCCGTCAACTGAAGATGCGAAAGCTATGAACTCGCTCCTTATATCGGCAGCATCGAGGAATGATACGAGCTGGTCGTAATTCTCCAGACTCATCATACGGCTCTTGTGCCTGTCGAAGAAAGACGACGCGAAACGGAGAGGAGTCGCCTTGCGGCTGCATGCTATATAGAAATCAGTAGCGCGGGTAGTATCGACCGGAACATAAATATCCGGAATTATGCCGCCTCCGCCATAGACAGTCCTTCCGCCGACCGTCTTGTATGTAGCCGAAGTATCTATCTTGACGCTGTCCCTGTCGAACATTTCTCCGGCAGCATAGCGCCTGTATATGTCATAGCTGTAGTCTTTCTCGTATGGTTTCTGGATGCAACGGCCCGACGGGGTATAGAAACGGGCGACAGTAATCCTTATGCCTGAGCCGTCGGTAAAGAATACCGGTTCCTGCACGAGCCCTTTTCCGAAGGAACGGCGGCCGATTATGACTCCCCTGTCATTATCCTGGATCGCTCCGGCAAAGATTTCGCTGGAAGAGGCGCTCTGCTCATTGATAAGGACCTGCAGGCCGATTTCCTTGAGTCCTCCTTTACCGTCAGCCTTGTACTCTTCTCTCTTCCGGTGCAGTCCCTGAAGAAATACTATCCCGTCCCCTTTCTTGAGGAAGAGGTCCGAGAGCAGCAAAGCCTGGTCGAAGTATCCGCCTGTATTGTCGCGAAGGTCGAGCACAAGATTCTCCATTCCCTGTGACAGCAGATTCGAAGCAGCTTCTGTGACCTCTTTGTATGTAGTCCTGGAGAACTTGGAAAGCTTGATGTAACCGGTCTTGCCGTCAAGCATGAAAGAAGCGTCGACGCAATGCACCGGGATCTTGCCTCTGGTTATCTCGAAAGGGATATCGGTACCATCCCTGCGGACAAGCAAATTGACCTTCGAACCGGACGGTCCTTTCATCCTGCGGACCATGCTGTCCTGCGGAAACTTGACTCCGGCTATCACCTTGTCATCAACCTTGATGAGACGGTCTCCGGTCATGAGCCCGACCTTCTCGGAAGGGCCGCCGGGAATGACTTCGAGGACGATGGCCGTATCGTTAGGGACATTGAACTGTATTCCGATTCCGTCGAAGTTGCCGGCGAGATCGGTCTCGGATTCTTCAAGGTCCTCAGGCGGAAGATAGATGGAATGCGGGTCCAGCGAGGCAAGAGCGGCGACTACTGCCGCATCGGTAACTTTTCCGACATCGACAGTATCCACATAATTCTTTTCCACTTCGCGGAGTATGAGGTTCAGTTTACGCCAGTCTGTATAGTCCGTCTTGATGCGTCTGTTGGCGCTATTGAATATACTGATGACAGTCACTGTCAACACAACGCCCAGTACAACGCCCATTATGGCGTTGAGCATTCCATTATTCTTCACTTCCATCTAGTCTACTTTTTCGACTTCGATTCCGGCTCTCTTGAGGAGATCGATTCCGTCTGTAAGACGATACTCGTCCTTGTACACCACCCTCTTTATGCCGGCCTGAATGATCAGCTTGGCGCATTCCAGACATGGAGAAGCGGTCACATAAAGGGTAGAACCGTCGCTGCTGTTCCCGGACTTGGCCACCTTGGTTATAGCGTTGGCCTCGGCATGCAGGACATATGGTTTCGTGGCTCCGGTCTCGTCCTCGCAGACATTTTCAAACCCCGACGGAGTACCATTGTACCCGTCGGAGATTATCATTCTGTCCTTCACAAGCAGAGCGCCGACCTGACGTCTCTTGCAATAGGAGTTTCTGGCCCAGACAGAAGCCATCTCAAGATAGCTGCGGTCGAATTTTTCCATTTTCTAGTTTCTCTGATAAAGATAGCGCTTGATACTACGTTTCGGAGTTCTTTCGAAATCCTCCGGCATGAACTCGATATCCTTGATCTTTGCGTAGTTAGGAACCTCCTTGTTAATCTCCGGAAGGGCGTCGCGGAGACGCTTCTCGAGATCCGAACGGGACATTCCGTCAAGTTCAGCCTGATGGTAATCAGGGTATATGAGCGCAGTAAGCCCACCGTTATCCTCGATAACGAGAGAATCTACGACATATGTCACATTATTGATGACAGCCTCGATCTCTTCAGGATAGATGTTCTGGCCTGAAGGGCCGAGGATCATGCACTTGGAGCGTCCGCGGAGGAAGAGATATCCATCCTTGTCCATGACACCCATATCACCGGTCCTGAGCCATCCATCCTCTGTCATCACGGCAGCAGTAGCATCAGGGTTCTTGTAGTAGCCGAGGAACACGTTAGGGCCCTTGGTGAGAACCTCTCCCGGGATATTCAGAGGATCCGGAGAGTCGATCTTGACTTCCATATGGAGAGCGGCCTTGCCGCACGAATAAAGCTTAGCCTTGTTCCAGTGCGCGTATGTGATGATCGGGGCGCACTCGGTCATACCGTAACCAACGGTATACGGGAAATCTATCTTCTTGAAGAAAGACTCCACCTCAGGATTGAATGCGGCGCCGCCGATGATTATTTCCTCGAATTTATTACCGAAACTGCTCTTGAGCTCGCTGAGGATCTTCTTCTGCAGCACCTTGTCGAGAATAGGAATCTTGAAGAAAATCTTGTTCTTGTCAAGGATAGGCTTGAGCTTGGACCTGTAGATCTTCTCGATGATAAGAGGCACGGCCACGATGATGTTCGGATGAATCTCGGAGAATGCCTGAAGAATGATCTTCGGGCTAGGGACTCTGGTGAGGAAATGCACATGGGCGCCTACGACCATCTCGAAGAGGAACTCGAACATCATACCATACATATGGGCGGAAGGAAGCATCGCAACGATATCCGACTTGTTGTTGATATGCGGCTCGGCCTGCATGGCGAATTCGACATTGGAAGTGATAGCCCTATAAGGAATCATTACTCCCTTGGAGAAGCCTGAGGTGCCAGAAGTATAGTTGATCAGCGCCATTTCGTCAGGGGTATCCTCGTAATAATCGAGGTCTTCAGGACCGAAGTTGTTAGGATAACGGCGGCCGAAGCTTTCGTTGAGATGCTCGCGGACAAGCCAGAGAGCCTCGAATTTGGTATAGAGGAATTTGAATGTATTGATCTGCACGACGACCTGGAGGTCCGGCATCTCATCTGCTGTCAAGCCTTCCCAGACTACTTCATCGACAAACAGGACCTTGGCCTCTGAGTGGTTGACGAGGTAATGGATATTACCCGGCTTGAACTCATGGAGGATAGGCACCGCAACAGCGCCATAGGTAAGGGCCGCAAGATAGCTGACGCCCCAGTTAGCCTGGTTGCGGGAGCAGATAGCGACCTTGTCTCCCTTCTGGAGACCGCACTGTTCGAATGCTATATGAAGTTTTGCGATACGTCTGGCCACATCTCTGTAAAAGAGAGTCGCTCCCTGATAATTTGAGAGCGCTGGACGATCCCAATTCTCTATGAAACTTTTCTGAAAAGCCTTGTTTAATGATTTGATTTCCATCTTAATGGTTGTGTTAATTTAGTACGTTCGTCTATTGATTATCTTATATTCCTTGTTTTTCCGTCGAGACATACCGCAGAAAGCGTACCTTTAGCGGAAATCTCGATTATCGCATCCGGCCGGATGCGTTTGTCTCCGCTGCCGTGAGTCAGCTGCTCGCCGCCCTCGAAACTGTAAATCCGGGTGCATTCGGACGTCCTGACGACCCAGTAACGGATACCATTCACTTCCAGGAGTTCCGGAAGTTTCTTGATAGTCTCCCCCTCGACAGATATGCCTTGCCAGCCGGAACGTAATTGTCCGTGCAGGTCATACATGCCGATGGAATTATCTTTATGGAGAATCATGACTGTATAGCCATTAGCTCCTGTGAAATCATATACAGAAGGTCCGAGAAGGACTTCTTTCCCGAGTTCGCACGGGAATCCTTTGACAAAACGTCCAAGTCTGTCGATAAGATACAGCTTGGATCCGGCGGCGAACAGGAACTGCAGTTTGCCGTTGGCATAGTAATCTATGGCTTCCGCAGCTCCGCATATAGGCTTAGAGAACGGAACTGACCAGAGGGTCGTACCATTTTCCTCTTTTAGGGTAAGCGACTTGTTCGGCGCCTGTCCGAAAAGGTTGATTCTGCCGGTAGCGCAGTTCTTGACCTTGAACGGTCCGGCGGGAACAGTAACCAAAGTATCTCTGGAAATGACTGTATTGTCAGCTGTCTTCATGACAGGAATCCTCTCTATGTTGATCGAGGCGCGCCCATTGTTCAGCACGAGTACTGCAGATTCCATGGCGACGGACGATACAGTCTGCTTGAACGAAGAAGCAAGCTTGGGACGGAACAATATGTCGGAAAGTTCCCCGACCTTCCAGAATACTGTAAGACCCGATTTGTCCGCAAGTCTGATCCCGTTGGCGCCGAGGCTTGCCTTGAGGGTCTCCCCAGTCATCGAGCCGTCGACATAGCCCTGAAGGGTTTCAGCCTTTCCGATGATCATCCAGCCTTTATACCACACGAAATGGCTCTCGTCCTGGATAGTCATGAAATCCCCGACCTCGCTTTTGACGAAGCCTTTCCATACATAAGGCAGGACGGAAGTCTTATACTCCCTCATCGAGGATACTCCCGTATTTCTCAGT
>Ga0256407_10014756_pt1 | contig 10209 bp, 8 predicted proteins | sample RumenRJG_04DNA_FD_193489 | JGI IMG/M metagenome (GOLD analysis project Ga0256407, IMG submission 193489) | Bovine rumen microbial communities from Lethbridge, Alberta, Canada - RJG_04 | ecosystem: Host-associated > Mammals > Digestive system > Stomach > Rumen | place: Canada: Alberta | collected... | reverse complement strand
CTTACAAATTGTAAGTTGAGCACAAAGGTACTCATTTCAAAACCTCCGAGTAGCAAAATGGTCGATAAACTTAGTATTGATGGGGACTCTAGGCGATTGTTAATGATTTTTCGTGGACACTAGTGATTTCATTTCTTCGCCGGCCTCACTCATGTGTGCCAGGCATAACCATATCTTTTCCACTTGTTTTGAAATAATAATAAAAAAACAGCAAGAGCTCGCTCCCGCCCCCGGGAGAGGCTAAACATCAGTCGCGGCCAAAGATGTCGCGGGTGTAGACACGGTCGCGCACATCGTCCAAGACAGAGTCGTAGCGATTGGCTATGATGGCCTGCGAGCGACGCTTAAACTCGTCCAGGTCGTTGACCACATGGCTGCCAAAGAATGTACTGCCGTCGGGCAGTGTGGGCTCATAGACAATGACGGTGGCCCCCTTGGCCTTGATGCGCTTCATCACCCCCTGAATGGACGACTGCCGGAAGTTGTCGCTACCGGTTTTCATCGTCAGGCGGTACACCCCGATGATGCACTCGTGCTCATCGGCGGGGTCAAATCCACCACGGTTGTAGTAGTCATAGTATCCTGCCAGGTTGAGCACCCGGTCGGCAATGAAGTCCTTGCGAGTGCGGTTGCTCTCGACGATGGCCTGAATCAGGTTCTCGGGCACGTCGGCATAGTTGGCCAGCAGCTGCTTGGTGTCCTTGGGCAGACAGTAGCCCCCGTAGCCGAACGAAGGGTTGTTGTAATGGCTGCCGATGCGCGGGTCAAGGCACACACCACGGATGATGGACTGCGTGTCCAGCCCTTTGACCTCGGCGTAAGTGTCCAGCTCGTTGAAGTAGCTCACGCGCAACGCCAGGTAGGTGTTGGCAAAGAGCTTGACGGCCTCGGCCTCGGTTGTGCCCATGATGAGCGTGGGCACATCACGGTCGACGGCTCCCTGCTGCAGCAAGGCCGCAAACTCGTTGGCAGCCTGAACCATCTGTGGGTCGTCAAGGTCGGTGCCCACGATGATGCGGCTGGGATGCAGGTTGTCGTGCAAGGCGCGGCTCTCGCGCAAAAATTCGGGTGAGAACAGAATGTGCCTGCAGCCCGTGCGCTGTCGCAGTGCCATGGTGTAACCCACGGGGATTGTGCTCTTGATGACCATAATGGCCTGCGGGTTGGCTTGCCGCACCAGTTCGACCACAGCCTCGACCGCCGTGGTGTCAAAGAAGTTGCGCTGCGGGTCATAGTTGGTGGGTGCAGCGATGACCACCAGCTGTGCCTGTGCGTAAGCCGCACGCGCGTCGAGCGTGGCGTGCAGGTCTAGCTTGCCGCTGGCCAGATACTGCTCAATCTCCCGGTCGGCGATGGGCGACTGCCTGCGGTTGATCATGTCCACCTTGTCGGCGACGATGTCGACCGCCTCGACGTGATGGTGCTGTCCCAGCAAACATGCGATGCTCAGCCCCACATAGCCTGTTCCTGCTACTGCGATGTTCATCTTGTCAAAAACTAGAAACAAGAACCGAGCAGCAAGTGCCCGGTTAGTGTGAGTGATTAGTGTTTTTTGTTCTTTTTCAGTCCCAGGCGAGCCAGCAGCGAGCGGTTCTGTTCTTCGTCATCCTCGCTGTGGTAGCCATAACCGTAGCCATAACCATAGCCATAGTTTGAGTAGCCGTAGCCATAGCCGTAACCGTAGCCATAGCTGCCATAGCCATAGTGCTTGTTGTCAATTTTGATGTCGTTGACCAGGATGGTGGCGTTGTGGATTTTGCCGCTCTCAATCATCTTGTCCAAGTCATCGAGATAGCGCTTGTCAATCTTGCCGTCGCGAATGACGTAGATGGTCATGTCGGTCTCGCGGTTGATGAGTGCCGCATCGGCGATGATGCCGTAGGGCACCGTGTCGAGGAACACATAGTCATACTGCGACTTGAGCGTTGCAATCAGTCGCTTGAACTGTTCGCTCATCAGCAGGTTGGTGGGATTGGGCGGGATAGCCCCCACGCAGATGAAGTCGAGGTTCTCATGGTAGTTGCCTCGCTGGATGATGTCATTGATGTTGTCGGTCTTACCCGAGAGATAGGTAGTCACGCCGATGTTGGCGTCCTGCATGCCCACATACTCCGAGAAGCGCCCCTTGCGCAAGTCCAGGTCAACAGCAATCACACGCTTGCCCGAATGGGCGAACGACAGTGCCAGGTTGACGGCCACGAAGCTCTTTCCCTCGCCCGACATTGTGGAGGTGAACTGTATGACCAGTCCCTGTCCAGGCTTGGGGGTGGCAATATAGTCGATGTTCGACCTGATGATGCGGCATGCCTCGGTGATGCGGTCATGTCCGTTCTCTGTGACGATGATTTCCTTGTCGGCCAGTCGCTTACTCTTGGCCGGCAGCTCGCCGATGATGGGCACATTCATGCTGTCCTCGATGTCGTGGCGTGTGTGCACCTTGGTGTCGAGCGAATAGTACCAGTAGACGGCATAGAGCAGCAGTGCCGGTATGAGCAGTCCCAGCAGCAGACCCATCATCATGATGCGCGCCGGGACGGGCGAGACAGGTCCATAGCCCGTGGCCGCCTCAATGACCTTAGCGTTAGGCTCGGTGATGGCCAGCTGCAACGCATTCTCCTCACGCTTGTTGAGCAGGTAGAGGTAGAGCTGCTCCTTGATTTTCTGTTGTCGCGAGACCTCGGTGATGGCCTTCTCCTGCGATGGCACAGCCACAATCGACCCTGTGGCCATTCCCTGCTGCGACTGCGCCTGGCTCAGACGAGTACGCAGCGATGTGATGTAGTTGCTCAGTCCCTGCTGGATGTTTCCCTTGAGTGTGTTGAGCGAGCGCTCCATCTCAATCATGACGGGATTCTCGCTCGACGAGGTGGCGGCAATCTTCTGATACTTGAGCATGGCCTCGTTGTACTGCTGAATCTGCCCCTCGACACCCGTACTGGCAATGCCGGTGTTAGACGGGATGAGGTCATGCCCTCCCATGCCGGCGATGTAGTTGGCGATGTTGCTGGCCAGGGCCACCTGCATCTCGATGTCGGCACTTTTGTTGGCATAGCCCAGCCCGGTCCCTGGGTCGGCGTACATGGCCCGGTTGGCTGCACTGGTCTTGAGTGCGGCCACCTGACTGTCGACACCGCTCAAATCCTTGGACAGTGCCTCGACACGCTCGGCGATGAACGCTTCGGTCGAGCGGGCGACAGTATTTTTGTCATTGATTGCCTCCTGATTGTAAGAGGTGATGAGCGCGTTGAGGATGTCGATTGCCTCATCCTTGTTGTCCCAGAGCAACGACAACCGCAGAGCGTCGCTGATTTTGTCGGCATGTTCGGCACTGAGTGCCCCCACAATTCTCTGTGCCAGCTGCCGTGGAGTGCTCACGCGCACGATGACGTTGAAGTCCTTGTGCAGCTCGGTGTAGGTCTTTGTCTTGGTGATAGCAATGGGGCCATACTTGGTAGCCACCTTGTTGCCAAAGTGTGCCTTCTTCCATCCTCCGTCACCCTCGACCTTGAACTCAAAGTCGTTTCCTCCCTTGGGTACGACCACCATCGAGAACGGCTCCTTGATGTCCTTGAGCGGCATGATGTTGACCGGCGTCGAGCGGTAGATGTTGACATCGCGCAAGAAGACGTGGCCATAGTACTGCACATTGATGCCCAGACTCTTGACCACCCCCTCCATGAGGTCGGGCGACTTGATTTTGTAGATTTCATTGGGCATGAACGTGTTGACCGATGTCATGCCCAGGTCGCTGAAGGCCTTGGACTGCGCCCCCACGTCGCTGTCCTTGCTCTTGAGCAGAATCAGCGCATTGGACTTGTACATGATGGGTTGGGCCTTGCTGTAGAGAAAAGCGATGCAGAAACAGGCAATGGCCGACAAGACGAACCAATACCAGTTGCGCAGACAGGCCATGAAGAAGGCACGGATGGGTATGGCCGAAGAACTTTTCTTTTTAGCAGTCCGCGTTGTCTGCCGCGACTCTTCAATGACAGGTTGTTGCATAGTGTCGACAATATTATGTGGAGTGGAATCAGTGCTCCACGTCCGCGTTAAAAACAATGGTAACTTGCCATGGCACATATCGGCGCGCACGACGCTGCAAAGATAGCAAATAATTAAGACTTAAGAAATAGGAATTAAGAAATATTTGCTAGTGCAGGGCGAAAAAATGCCGTTCTGCTGTCGCAGAACGGCATTTTCGGTTTATGGTATGGGTTGAGAGATTAGTCAATCTCCTCGTCGGCCTCATATCCGCCCATCTCGCGAACAGCATTCTTGAGCATGGTGTACTGCTGATAGAGGTTGTTGACTGCCTCCTCGCCCACGGTGTAGTCGTGCATCGGGCTCTTGAGGAAGAAGCTCAGGAAGCGCTGCGTGCCGTAGCGGCCGGCGCGGCGTGCCAGGTCGATGAGCAGGACCAGGTCGAGGCACAGCGGTGCAGCCAGGATCGAGTCGCGGCACAGGAAGTTAATCTTGATCTGCATGGGATAGCCCATCCAGCCGAAGATGTCGATGTTGTCCCATCCTTCCTTGTTGTCGTTGCGGGGCGGGTAGTAGTTGATGCGCACCTTGTGATAGTAGTTGGTGTAGAGGTCAGGCTGATTTTCGGGCTTGAGGATGGTCTCGAGCGTCGACAGCTTGCTCACCTCCTTGGTGCGGAAGTTGGCGGGCTCGTCGAGCACCAGTCCGTCGCGGTTGCCCAGGATGTTGGTCGAGAACCAGCCCGACAGTCCCAGGTTGCGCACGCCGATGATGGGTGCGAAACCGCTCTTGACCAGCGTCTGTCCGGTCTTGAAGTCCTTGCCGGCAATGGGCATGTGTGTCTTCTCGGCCAGCTCCCACATGGCGGGGATGTCGACCGTGGTGTTGGGGGCACCCATCACAAAGGGGCAGCCCTCGGTCAGTGCGGCATAGGCGTAGCACATCGACGGTGCGATGTGGTCGGTATCGTTGGCCTTCATAGCTGCCTCCAGAGCCTCGATGGTGCCGTGGTACTTCATGTCGGGAGCGACATAAATTTCGGTCGAGGCAGCCCAGAGCACGACCACGCGGTCAACGCCCGTCTGCTGCTTGAAGTTGCGGATGTCCTCACGAATCTGCTCGGTCATGTCCCAGCGATCCTTGCACTGCTTGACATTGTCGCCGTCGAGACGGCTGGCATACTTCTTGTCGAAAGCAGCCTTCATAGGCTTGATGGCCAGGAGCTCGTCCTTGACGGGGTTGATGTCCTTCTCCTTGAGCACCTCGGCGTTGATAGCACTCTCGTATGCGTTGACGGGATAGACGTCCCAAGCTGCGAACACGATGTCGTCGAGAGTAGGCATCGACACGATATCCTTCAGATGCAAGTATTTCTTGTCAGCACCACGGCCCACGCGAATCTTGTCGTACTGGGTCATCGAGCCGATGGGCTTAGCCAAACCTTTGCGTGTCATGAACACGCCAGTCATGAACGTGGTGCTCACTGCACCCAGACCAACCACCATCACACCGAGCTTGCCGGTTGCGGGTTTCGTTGTTGAATTTGCCATAATAATAAAATTATTAATGTGTAAGTTGTAATTAATTGCAAGTTAAACAGCGACTCTCTCCCCTTCAGGGAGAAATTCGGGTCAAAGGTACAGCGATTTTTCGGATTAGAATGCTAAAATATGTGTCGCCTCAGTTAAAGTACTGAAAACATTTGGCACAAAGGTTAATTTAACTATATTTTTATCGACCAATTCGGCAGATTAGTTAACCAATGAAAAGAGGGGCAAAGGCAATTTTTGGTGTTTTTCAGACATAATCCAGCACTTGCGCGATGCGACTGATGGTGTTGGGGTGCGTCTGCGCATCCTCGTCGGCCGTCCATCCCTTTCCTTTGAGCCAAAGCACCTGGCATCCTAGCGACTCGGCGGGCAGGATGTCCTTGCGCAGGCTGTCGCCCACCACCAGCACGTCGCTAGCATCAAGCTCCAGCACATCCACCCCCAGACGGAAGATGGTGGGGTTGGGCTTGCGCACGCCCACCACAGCACTCTCGATGATGCCGCGGAAGTAGCGCCGCACATCGAAGTCGCGCAACACGGCATCAACATTGCCATAGAAGTTGCTCACCAGCACCATGGGGTATCGTTCTGCCAGATTTGCGAGCACAGGGCGCGCCTCGTCAATGCACGCGCGGGCACTCTCATAGCAGTGCGATGTGATGGTCGACAGTTGCGCCTGGTCGAGCGAGACCAGGCCGTTGGCTGCCAGAAATGCCCGCTGGATGCTCATCTTCTTGACCAGGATGTCCAGAAAATTGTCACCTGGCAGGATGTGGCGCACGCGTGCCAACTCTCGCTCGCCATGGACGTATGCCTGACGGAACTGTTCCTTGGTGATCAGCTTGTCGACATGGGCTTTGCAGTAGCCTTGCCAGATGATCTCGCTCCAGTGTACACCGCGACTGTCGATGGTGCCACCATAGTCAAATATGATTCCTTTTACGTTCATGCAGTCTCAAGTTGATGGGCAAAGCGCTTGCAGAAGCGCTCATGACACATTATCATATATATGAGCATCAGGTTGAGCACCACCAACTCGAAGGCAAAGTAGAGCCATGGCACCTGTATGATGACCGAGATGAACATGGCTATGATGCGCGTGTTGAACGATAGCATGTTGGTATACTTCATCATGGGCAGACTCTTGCTGCGGAACGCGTCGCGGAAGTCCTGCGGGATATCATCGCCGTAACGTTCTTTCAAAGCCCGGCGCAAACGCTGCATCTGGGGGGTTAGCGCCTCTTGCTGCGCGGTGTAATTCAGGTAGACCAGCGCGGTGAGCTTCTTGAAGAAGTTTCCACTCCACGGCATCTGCCTGTAGGCCTGACGCAACGGTTCGGTCGAGTCGAGCTCGCTGCCGTCCTTGCCTTTGAGGAAATAGAGGTGGAACTGGCGGTAGTAGTCGGCACTGGCGGCCTGCTTGGCATGGCTCACCCCGGCCACAATGGCCATGGTCCAGATGACCCACTGGTGCGAGGCAAACCAGTTGCCCAGCCACGCGTCGCCGAAGTGCAGCTCTCGCAGCACCAGGGCAAAGTAGATGGCAATGAACCACAGGTCGCCACTCACGCCGTCCAGGATGCGCCCCAGGCGCGAGTACTGCTTGGTCAGCCGCGCCAACTGCCCGTCGGCGCTGTCGTAGGTGTTGGCCCAGATGATGAGGAAGATGCCCACATAGTTGAGCCACAACAGCGGCGAAGCCCCGAAGTAGAGCAGCACGCCACCGGCTACACCTAATATAATAGACAATATGGTCACAACATTGGGCGTGACCCCCAGGTAGGCAAACAGCTTGGCCCAGGCGAAGCCCAGCGGGCGATAGAACCACAAGTCGATGTGTTCCTCAGTGTCCATCGACTTGAGCGATGCTCGATACTCTTCGATAATGCTCATACGTCTACTTTTTGAAACAATTCAGTATGGCTTTGGCTATATGTGGAGCCGCCTCGTTGCGGCACGGGGCGAAGCTAGGCCAGTCGTTGAAGTCGATAATCTGGATGTCTCCACCCTCGCCGATGATGCAGTCACCACCATAGACCACCACTCCCAGCTCGGTTGCCGCGCGGTGACACATGTCCTTGAGCTCGTCCTCGCTGAACTCGATGCCTCGCGACCGTCCGTTGATGGCCTCGTGGCCATACTTGCTGTGCCCCTCCTCGAAGGGATAGAACCAGAAGAAATAGGGCGAGCCCTGTATGCCGTAGAACTTGACCAAGTCACCCACCAGGTGCACGTTGATGACGGCCCGCTTGATGCCGCGGTAGAAGTACTCCTGCAGCACCTCCTGTGCCTCCTCGGCGTGGCGGCAATAGCTCACGTCCTCCTTGTGCATGGCGTGAAAATCGCCGCGTTTGATCCAGCAACTCTGGAATCCGGCCTTCTCAATGAGTGGCTTGACATTCTCGTTGGTGTCAACAATCAGACTCTCGGGATAGGGGATGCCGTTGCCCAGCAGGATGCGCGTCATGCGCTCGCGCGTGCAGTTCTCGATGCCGTAGCCCGAGTTGACGACCACCTTTCCGTGGTCCTCCATCTGCTGCAGCAGATGGATGGACTCACGCTCGCGGCACATGGCCACGATGTAGTCCTCTTCCACCCCCCCCTGGGCGTTGAATTGTTCCTCACTGTAGACGTTCACCAGGCAACCGCGCTTGCGCAGCTCCTCGGCCGTCATGTTGAAGATGGCCGTGTCGTTGCCGATGTGGTTGGGCGAGTACGCGCCTGCGCGCATCACCCCTGCTATTGTTATCTCTGCCATATATTAGTTTCGGGGTTTGGTTTATTCCAAATTGCCTTGAATGAATTGCTGTGCAGTGTGGATGTCGGCAGCATGGTCGACATCGACAATCTTGTCAATGCTCCAAGCGCGCAGACGCAGTCCGTCGGCCACCAGTGCGCGCTGGAAGTTGCGCATGCGGCTGCTGCCCTGTTCGATGCATCGGTTGAGCGTGGCGAATGCCCGGTCGGTCATAGCATAGACCCCACCCGAGACATAGCGTGCGCCGTCCCAGGGCTGGTCGCGAAAGGCGGTGATGTTCATCTGGCCGTCAACGTCGACGTAGAGAGGCTTCTCGTCGTCGACAAAGGGTGTGACGGCCCACAGGCCGTCGCTCTGGTCATCGGCTTCGAACGCCTCGATGTAACGCGCGAAGTCCTGCTCGCGGAAGATGGTGTCGACCGTAGTGAGGCAGAACTTGCCCTTGGGCAGCACCTGGCTCAGGTGCCAGAAACTGTGCATCGAGCTGGGTGTGGTCTTGACCACAAGGTTGAGCGGCACGGGCAGCTTGAGCGACTCCAGGAACTCTCGCACCTGGGTCATGTGCTCGTTGACAATGACGCTGATGCTCTGTGCATTGCAGCGCACAAAGATGTTGATTAGCCGCTCTATCATCGGCTCGCCACACAGGCGCACCAGGGGTTTGGGCAACTCAACGCCCTCTTGTGCCAGCCGCGACCCCTCGCCGGCTGCAATGATTGCATAGTGCACTTTACTTAATTGAGAATTATGAGTTTTGCATTACAGATTGACTATTCGTCAGTCTCTTTGGTGAGGTCGAGCACGACGTTGTCCTTGCCCTTGTCGTGATACTGCTTGCGCAGCGGGTTGGCATGCGCCTCGTCCCAGCACTGGCGATTGCGCCAGATGTCGATGGCGGTGTAGATGGCCTGACGCATCGAGTCCTCACGTGCCACCCCCTTGCCGGCGATGTCATAGCCCGTGCCATGGTCGGGGCTGGTGCGCACAAACGGCAGACCGGCGGTGAAGTTGACCCCTCGATCCATCGACAGGGCTTTGAATGGTGCCAGTCCCTGGTCGTGATACATGGCCAACACACCGTCAAAGTTGCGATATTGCTGGCTGCCGAAGAAGCCATCGGCGGCATAGGGTCCGAAACACACAATGCGGTCCTCGTCGTAGGCCTGGTCAATGGCCGGACGGATAATCTGCTGCTCCTCGGTACCCAGCAGGCCGTTCTCGCCGGCATGCGGATTGAGCGAGAGCACAGCAATGCGCGGTCGCTCGCAACCGAAGTCGCGCTGCAACGAATCGTTGAACTCGCGCAGTCGCTGGCGTATGCCCTGTGTGGTGATGGCCTGCGGCAACTGTGCCAGGGGCAGGTGTGTGGTCACCAGAGCCACACGCAGGCTCTCGTCGCACAACACCATCAGCGCCTGCCGCTCGCCGCCGGCACTGGCCTGCAGATACTCGGTCTGCCCGGGGAAGTTGAACTCATCACTCTGGATGTTGTCCTTGTTGATGGGAGCCGTCACCAGCACATCGATGCGTCCCTGCTTGAGGTCGGCCACAGCCGCCTCCAGTGCCTGATAGGCCGCCTTGCCTGCTTGCTTGCTGGGCGTTCCCAGCTCCACCTTTACCTCCTCATTCCCCATAACCTCGATGATGTTGGGCACATTGTCCTTGATGTGCTCGGCATCGTCGGCATGATAGATCTGAAAGCTGGGCATGTCGATGGCCTTTCGGTGATAGGTCAGCACCTTGGCCGACCCATAGAGGACGGGTGTGCAGATTTCCATAAACTCGGGCACTGCAATCACCTTGAGCGCCACTTCCAGTCCGATTCCGTTGGTGTCCCCTTGGGTGATGCCAACACGTATTTTTCTTTCGTTTGTCATTGATAATCTGATAGTTACACATTGCAAACCACCGACACCAGTA
>Ga0256407_10014752_pt1 | contig 10211 bp, 10 predicted proteins | sample RumenRJG_04DNA_FD_193489 | JGI IMG/M metagenome (GOLD analysis project Ga0256407, IMG submission 193489) | Bovine rumen microbial communities from Lethbridge, Alberta, Canada - RJG_04 | ecosystem: Host-associated > Mammals > Digestive system > Stomach > Rumen | place: Canada: Alberta... | reverse complement strand
CGGAAGGCGGTCGCGGCCTTGCCTCCGTTGAGGCAGATGGTGCGGATCGACGGGTTGGCCCGCAGAAGGGCGGCGATGTCGTTCGGGACCTCGTCGTGGATTGCGGAATCGAGGCTGCCGTGTCTCCGGGCCGATGCGAAGACGTCCCAGACCGCGATTTTATGATCCTTCAACATGGCCTTCTTGGCCTCGTAACAGGTCGGTGGCTCCTCGCCGAGGACAGCGGCCATGACAGGCCAGAACCGGTTGCGCGGATGCCCGTAATACTCCTGCCGTCGGATCGATTCGTCGCTCGGCAGCGACCCCAGAATCAGTATCTCCGGGGCCGTTCCTATGATCGGAGCCAGTCCATGTTTTACGTCATTATTCATCCTTCTTATTCCGGACCTTGATACGCCATTCTTCCTCTTCCATGATTCTTTCGCGACGCTTTTCGGGTGTTTCGTCAAGAGCCCACAGGCAGAGCATGACCAGCAGCGGAGAAATCAGAATCCCCAGCAGAACCCATCCTGCGACATTCCTGCCAAGCCTTGCCGCCATAAGCCCGCTGCATACCCAGCAGGTGATATACCATGCAAAAACTAGAATCAGAATGAAAACAATCACGCCCGCGGTAATTCCCGGGAACAAAGGTGCTGTCGGATACATAGGTGTTGAGTTTAATGATTTTTAATTATACAATGCAATATAGGAATTTTCGGGGGAATTCTTTTAATTTGCCGGTGTTAAACTACATGTTATGAAAACATTCCTTCGCATACTTATCCTCGTCGCCATGGTCTGCGGCGTCGCAGTCATTACTTGTCCAAAGAATGAAGCCCATGTCAACGCAATCAAAGAAGTCGTCTTCGAGGCCATGTCGGAAAATTCCGACGATGAAACGAACCAGCTAGGACGATTATTCTTCGACGGAATCACCAACTACGCCATCGGCAGTCTTGTCACCTGCGAAAACCACTTCCTCTACAGCACCGCCTCTATCAAATCCCCCGATGGCACCCGCAAGCGCCTCTCCACCGGCTTTTTTGGACACGTTTTTACTGTAAATAAAGAAGAAATGGCGGAGATGGTGGGTATCTAATTCATAATTGTTTTATAGAAAAATTCATGAAAAAGAAACGGATCAAGCTAGGAACTGTTACGGAGGAGGATATCCTGAAGGCCCGGAGGAGGGCTGATCGGGAGGAGGAGATCCGTATGTACGGGCGGCCGGTCGCCGGACGGCGGATGCTGCATAAATCCCGGAAGATTTATGACAGAAAGAGGCTTAAGCAGCAGGATTTAAAGGCGTAGTCGATATTGCGATACGCCTTCTGTAAAATGATTACTTGCTCTGCAGTTTCTGGATTTCCTCGATTGAGAGACTCGTTACTTTCCTGATTATCTATGCTTGATTATAGACTACGGCTTATATGTGAATTTACAGTCAGGGTAATTTGAACATCCGTAGAACCTTCCGTATTTTCCTTCTCTCGGAACAATTTTACCTCCGCATCTCGGACAGATTCCGGATTGGATTTTTGCGAATTTCTGGTTTTTGACGCTTCTGGCATATTGTATATGCTCCTCCTGGGTACTCTTGGAATCGCATTCTATGATGGAAATCCGGTAGAATAATCTATCTACATTTTCGTCTGGAATGACAACGTCCTTATAATTGAGAATAGTTCTCTTCAGATCGCTGAAGTAAACTACATGTGAATTTTTAGCTGTAATTCTTAAATCTCCACGTCCTGAAAATGCGACTATAGAGTATATCGGGACATTACTGTACTGCCGGCCTAGTCTTCCGCGCAAAGCTCTTATGTGACCGTAATTCTGAAGAATCGGGTTGTAAAAACTGTACTTTCTTCTTTTAGTACTTTGTGTCCAGTATTCGGTCTCTTCAGAACCATAGATGTAGCCTAGATAATCTTTAGTTTCAATTACAAATATCCCGTATATGGAGAAAACAATATGGTCAATCTGAGATGTCCCTACTTCTGTCCGGATTGTTATATTATTCAAAACTTTATATTTGTCCTCGGGAAGTTTTTTCAGAATACTGGCAACCGTCTCCTCTCCGTAATTGCCTCCGGTGCTGCGAAATCTCCAGAAGAATATTACGAGAATTAATATGAGAGATAATACGGTGTACAATTCCATTTCAATCTCTGAGAAAAAACATCAACTAATATAGCGTTTTTGTCGAAAAATATAATATCAACCTGACGGATATTCCCGCTGAATTGCCCGGAGATAAAGGAGAGAGGCGCTGTTTTAAGATGTTGGAAATTAATAGTATAGCGGATCAGCATTCTCCCTTACCAGCGAAAAATGGCGTATAAAGGAGCGGTGTCTTAAAGGAAATCATTGATTGACAGGAGGTTACAAGGGCGAGGCACTCCCTTACCGTGGGTTGAAGGGCTAGCGGATGGTGACTTTGGTGGTGCCGGGGATGCCGGGGAGCCAGGAGGTGGAGAGTGCGAAGGTTTCGTCGAGCTCTTTGCGGAGGGCGGTGGCGAGAGTGCCGTCGCCGACTCCATGGACATAGACGATGCGGCGGCCTTTATGGCGGAGATTGTTGCGGAGAGTCTGGCGGAAGTAATTCATCTGGTAGTCGAGCGCGGCCCATTCGGGAATGCCTTCGCTGCCCGGAATGCGCTCGAGATGCAAGTCGATCGTGATCTCGCCTGCGGCGTCCTCATGAACCTCCCTCCGGGCGGGTTTATGGACCCGGGACGGGATGGAGGTATAGAGCTGCCGGTCTTCGTCGGGATCGACCGGGACGAATTCGCTGCGGACGGCGCGGATGACCATGCCGTCGAGGTCGATCTCGTAGTAACTGTCGCCGAAGCCGGTGATGGTCCCCATGTCGCTGGAGTCCATGAGGCGGACTTTCTGACCTTTGGAAAGGCCTTCGTTGCGGGCGCGTTCTTCGGCACGGGAAGGGTGCACGACGGTCCTGTTGCGCGGCTGGTTTGCGGCCGGCGCGGAGGACTGGCCTGCCGCCGTCGGACGACTCTCCTCTGCAAGCTTCCCCTTTACGAGTTTAAGATCTTTCAGCGAATTCAGTTTCATGCCCGCAAAGGTACGCATTTGTCTGACGGTATGCCAAAAATTCCGTATATTTGTAAACTTAATGCATCGATATGCCGCAGGAAGGGAATATCTTAATAAAAGGAGCGAAGGTCAATAACCTCAAGAATATCACGGTAGAGATACCGAGGAACAGGTTTGTCGTAGTCACCGGCATCTCCGGGTCAGGCAAATCCTCTCTCGCGTTCGACACCCTTTTCGCCGAGGGACAGCGCCGCTTCGCCGAAAGCCTTTCCTCATATGCCCGGCAGTTCCTGGGCCGCATGAACAAGCCCGACGTCGAACTGATCGAAGGCGTCCCTCCGGCAGTCGCAATCGAGCAGAAAGTCAACATCCGCAATCCTCGCTCCACCGTAGCGACTACGACCGAAATCTACGATTATCTCCGTCTCATCTTCGCCCGCATCGGCCGCACCTTCTCTCCGGTCTCCGGAACCGAGGTCAAGTGCCATTCCGTCAACGACGTGATGGAGTACATCTATGAAAAAGACAACTCGGCCGTCTATCTCCTGGCTGAGCTGAACTGGCAGCAGCGCGACGATAAGGTCGAGCTCATGCTGGAGCTCAAGGAACAGGGATACTCCCGCTTCTGGGCCGACGGCGCTGTCGTCAGGATTGAGGAGATCATGCAGAAGTCTGAGACTGGAGACTTTCCGGACCAGCTCTTCCTGCTCGTCGACCGCGCCAAGATAACAGACCGCAACGACGAGGACCTGCGGACCAGACTCCAGGCCTCCATCGACAACTGCTTCAGCGCCGGCAAAGGGACCATGTATGTAGTCCGCGACGGGGAGAAGAAGCAGTTCATCAGCCGTTTCGAGGCGGACGGAATTGTCTTCCGCGAGCCGGACGAATACATGTTCAGCTTCAACAGTCCTCTCGGAGCCTGCCCGGTCTGCGGCGGTCTCGGAAAGATCATCGGCATCAGCGAGGATCTGGTCGTCCCGGACAAGGCCAAGAGCATCTACGACGGCGCTATCGCCTGCTGGAGGGGAGATAAGATGGGCTGGTTCAAGGAGCAGATGATAAAGAATGCCGAGAAATACGGCATCCCAATTTTTACCCCGTACTGCGAGCTTTCCGACGAGGTCAAGGATACTATCTGGAACGCCCACAGCGTCGACGGGGACGAGACCACCATCGTCGGCATCAACGAATTCTTCAGCTGGGTCGAATCCAACAGATATAAGATCCAGTACAAATATATGCTCAGCCGTTTCTCGGGTCGTACTACCTGCACCGAGTGCAAGGGCAGCCGTCTCCGCAAGGACGCGCTTTACGTCAAGGTCGGCGGCAGGAACATCCATGAGCTTCTCTCCATGAAGGTCGACGACCTGCTGGCCTTCTTCCGCGACCTGAAGCTCTCCGACTACGAATTCTCTATTGTCCATAAGGCCGTCGAGGAGATCACCTCCCGGCTGCAGTATATCAGCGATGTCGGGCTGTCCTACCTGACGCTCAGCCGCGCCTGCAACACACTCTCCGGAGGCGAGAGCCAGCGAATCAACCTGGTGACCGCTCTCGGCAGCTCTCTCGTCGGTTCCATGTACATTCTCGACGAGCCGAGCATCGGTCTGCATCCGCGCGACACCGACCGTCTCATCGGGGTCCTTCGCCGGCTCCGCGACATCGGCAACACTGTCATCGTCGTCGAGCATGACGAGGAGATCATGAAGGCTGCCGACATGCTTATCGACATGGGCCCGAAGGCCGGTGTGGACGGCGGCGAGATCGTTTTCCAGGGAAAGGTCCCTGAGTGCCCGACTGCCGCCGAGGTCGAGAAATCGATGACTCTGGGCTATCTCACCGGCGCTCGCAAGAGGGCTGGCAGGGAGAAGCGCAAGTGGCACTATTCGATAACGGTCGAAGGAGCCATGGAACATAACCTGAAGAATATCAACGTGAAGTTTCCTCTGGGCGTGCTGACGGTAGTCACCGGAGTCAGCGGAAGCGGAAAATCATCTCTCGTCGGAGATATCCTCTATCCAGCCCTGTACCGCAGGATCAACGAAAGCGGCAATCTGCCGGGTACATTCCGAGGACTGTCCGGCAATCTGGACAGGATAACTCAGGTGGAGTATGTCGACCAGAATCCTATCGGCAAGAGTTCCCGTTCGAATGCGGTCACATACCTCAAGATTTATGATGATATCCGTAAGCTGCTTTCGGAGCAGCAGTACGCCAAGATAAATGGATACACTCCTTCATACTTCTCTTTCAACCAGGATGGCGGACGCTGCCCTGAGTGCCAGGGAGAGGGCTACGTGCGTATCGGGATGCAGTTCATGGCTGACGTGACCATGGTATGCGAAGCTTGCGGTGGACGCCGTTTTAAGCCGGATATCCTTGAGGTGCGTTACAAGGAGAAGAATATCGATGACATATTGAACATGAGCGTGGAGGAGGCGATGGAGTTCTTCGGGGCTCAGTCGGATCCGGGCGCCAAGACTATCGCGGCGAAGCTGAAACCGCTCGCCGACGTCGGTCTTTCGTACATAAAGCTCGGACAGAGCAGCAGTACTCTCTCCGGCGGCGAGAGCCAGAGAATCAAGCTGGCCTACTTCTTGTCGATGAGTGACGGGGACTCCAAGAAGAAGATAATGTTCATGTTCGACGAGCCTACGACCGGTCTGCATTTCTATGATGTCGAGAAGTTGCTTAAGGCTTTCGATGCCCTGCTGGCCAGGGGACATTCGATAGTGGTGATCGAGCATAATCCGGATGTCATCAAGGCTGCCGACTGGGTGATCGATCTCGGTCCTGATGCCGGAGACGAGGGTGGTACTGTCGTCTTCGAGGGTACTCCGGAGGACCTCATTAAAAAGGGAAATACATTTACAGCTAAATACTTAAGATAATGGATGCAGTTATTACCTACGTAAACGGGCTTGACCCGCTTTGGCAGAAGGATTATGAGAAGAGGGTCGGAGTTTCGATCCTTTCGAAGAGATTCCGTGACTGGGGTACTCTGAAGTTCCTGCTGCGCGGTATCCAGAAATACATGCCGTTTATCGAGAATGTCTATCTCGTCGTTGCCCGCGACAGCCAGGTGCCGGAGTGGGTGGACCGTTCCCAGCTGCGGATCGTCACCCATGACATGATCATGCCGGCGGAGTCGCTGCCGACATTCAACAGCTCGATGATCGAGATGTTCCTGCACAGGATTCCGGGACTGGCAGACCGTTATCTGTATTTCAACGATGATATGTTCCCGGTAGCTGACTGCTCAGTGGAAGATTTCTTCGTGGACGGAAAGACCGCGATGAATTATTCGAAGACGATTCTTTGCGGAAGCAAGTTCAAGCAGCTTGCCAAGCGTTCTGACCACCTTGCGCGCAAGGCGCTCGGCATGAAGCCGTCGATGATCTATGCCCGTCCGCAGCATACTTGCTCGCCTATGCAGCGCAAGCCTTTCGAGGAACTCTATGCCAAGGTCGAGCCTGAAATCATGGCTTCGCTTACGCCGCTCCGTAGCGACAACAACTACAACCAGTATCTTTTCCTGGATTATCTGCTTTATACAGGAAGGGCCTTTTCGAGAAGGATTCCTGCGAAGTATTATTCTCTCGCGACTTCTTCTCCTTCGAGAATCTGTCGTCTGCTGCTCAATCCGGGCTCAAAGAAGCTTATCTGCATTAATGACGTGCATCTCAGCGAGAAAAAGTTCCAGAGATATCAGAAGGAACTTCTGGAAGGATTCAACGCAAAGTTCCCGGAGAAATCCCGTTTTGAGCTGTAATCATTACTGTAAATTGCTGAATTTTCAATATTTTTTGAGGTTTTAGTTAATCTATACAATAATTTAATTAAATTTGCGAGAATAACTACGATTTGCTAGCATGAAGGAACTTTCACTCGATGAACTCAAGGCTGCCAGGCTGGAGATTCTAAAAGCTGTCGACCGATTCTGCGTTGATAATGATATTAAATATTTTCTCGCTTACGGGACTCTTCTTGGAGCCGTAAGGGATGGAGGTTTTGTCCCTGGAGAGGATGGCATCGATATCATGATGCCACGCCCTGGTTACGATATCTTCTGTAAAGGATTCGTCGCCAATGGCTTGGAGGTAGTCAGCACGCAGAGCACTCCGGATTGCTATATCGCTTATGCAAGGGTCCAGGATACAGAAAAGACTGTCGTCCATACTCTGATACCTTGGGCTTCTAAGTCAGTCCAGAAGGGCGTATGGATCAACATTTTCCCTCTCGACGCGGAATATGATTCCAACGGACAGCGTGACCTGCACTACGAGCGAATTACCAAGATTTACCGCAAGCTTCGCAAGCGTCGTCTTCTCAGAGGGGCTGTAACTCCGGAGTTCGGACGTGCCGTGCTTTTCAAGACTGTCCTCAAGAGGATCGTGCATCCTCTCTGGTATATCCAGAGCCCAAAATGCTTCATGAAAGATATGCAGGAGTCAGTCATGGAGATTCCTTACAAGGTTACGGACCATGTTTCTCAGCTGGCCCGTCCTGAGTCCCCACATGACTGGTATTACAAGACCGATATCGTTATCGCTCCTGAGCGTATGAAGTTCGAGGATGGCGAGTATCCGGTCCCGGTGGGCTATGACCTTATCCTCAGCGACAGGTATGGGGATTACAAGAACTTCAAGTTCGAGCCTCGCAATACCAGGGATCATACCCGTTTCTTCTGGAAATAGTTCCCGTTTTCAGGGATCGACCACTATCAGAGCCAGGGCGGAGTCATTGACTGGCGCTCCGGCTTCGAAATAGACCAGTATGCTTCCTCCGGTCTTCGGGATTACCTTCAATCCGTGACCGTCTTTATCTATCTCATAATCATACAGTTCTCTTACACCTACGTCTTCGTCGTGTGAGACCGGGTCGATTGTCATCGGGGTCGTCTTCGGAACCACGTCGCACCAGATATGTACCGTGTCCCCGGGCATACATTCGTTGTAGTCCGAGGGGTGAAGCACGAGTTTCGGGGCGTAGTCAGTCAGCCCTGTCTTGTCTATCCTCCATCCGTCTTCTGACAGGCCGTCGCCTTCAGGCCTTATGGTTATCCGATAGTGGCTGTTGCGCTCGATGTCATAGTTGCCTTTGCGCTCGCCGAGGTAGAAGCGATAGATCAGATACTGGCCATATCTGGTGTATTTTTCCGGAGAGTCGTACTCGGCCTCTATTTCTACGTAGGAGCATGATTCATTGCCTTCCGGGAGGTCTCCCTGCATGTTCTCCATCATATATAAGCTGAGGCTGCGGCTCATTCCGGGGCTGGTTTCCATGTTCAGCTGGTCGGCATCCCTTCCGGATTTGAGAAATCCGGTCCTGAAGGTGTCGTTGCGTCCCTCCGCCCGGCTTTTCCCGAAGACTGTGGCCGAGCGCGGGGATTGGCGTACAGAGATCTTTGCGACAGAGAATCTGACATTCTTCTCCAGCGCGCTCCGGTCCACGTCTATCGTCAGCTTCGCCATCATCCTTTTCAGCTTTACGGTTATGCTGTCCGGCCCGGCCGGGGTGACGGCGGCGATTCCGCTCATCGGAATGCCTTCCTTATACTCGTCAGGGTAGGCGAGGTGGTATCGGTGATTCCGGAGATCATCCAGCGACCTTATACCGTTGATACTGTATCCGAAATTCGCACATACCGCCACCGAATAATCCAGCCCCTTTATCAGAGAAAGCGTGATATCCGGAAGTCTTCCTCCATTTCGCCGCGCGTCAAGATACCGGTACTCTTCAAGGTCGCCTTCTTTATTGAATACGAATAGATTGGCATTTGAGATCTTGTCTTCATCAGGGTCGGCTGACTTCGTCAGAAGATGCCCGGTATCAAGGCTCACGGCTACCTCGACGGCCTGATCCTCCCGGATGTCAGGCCCTTCCGAGGCACATGAAATGGTTGTTAGTAGTGTAATGAATATGAGTTTAACTGTTTTCATTTGTCAGTATTTTTCTACGGTCGGCGGCTTCGGCGTCCAGTCCTCGATCTCCAGAATCACCCGTGCCGTACCTGGTTCGATGGAAGTGTCCGGATTGTCGGAGCCCTTGCGGGTTATATACATCGATACTTCATACCGGTTATTGCGGCTGATTCCCGGGGGAGTCCGTCCGAGCGCGCTGCGGTTCACCTCGACCGGATAGTAGTAGGTCTTTCCGTCGATCTGTCCTTCGATCACAAGCCTGGTCGGGGGAGTCCCCAGCCCGGGTCTGTCTGCTTCCGAAGGGTAACAGAAGAATTCCATTCCCGGTCTCCGTACTGCAGTCCCGGCAGGTCCCTGCAGTTCATGGTACAGCATTCCCGGCATCGACAGGCTCTTAAGGTCGGATTCGGACAGCCGTCCGCTGTTGAGTATTATCCCCGGGGCGGAGTCAGTGGAGTCCGGAATCATCCTGCACGCTCCCGCTACGTTTGTGAGATAGACTTTAACATTCTCGAGCTTTGCTCCGGAATACGAGCGTCCGCTGAAATCAGCGCTTATAGCTTTCAGTACGATTTTAGCCATGAGGGGCTCGAGTACCATTCTTACGGACTTGTCTGCTCCTGCCTTGAGCCTGACGGCCGCGCTCATGACCGGAGCCGCCGGATTTTCGTTGCCGAGTTCCACGGTAATGCGGGAGAGGGCGGAGAGCGAATTGATCTCGGACCATGTAAATCTGTCTTCCGAAGCGTTTGCCAGTACTACGAGTATTTTAGGGCCGCTCCTGGAAGCACATGTCGCTGAGGTTATCGTACCGCCCTCAAACCGCTGGTAAGAATCCAGCCGCTGGAGTCTGTCGTCATTAAAGAAGAATATGTCCAAGCATCTGATCGACGTTTCCGCGGGAGACTCCAGGGCTGTTTTCGTATATATAAGGTCGTCTTCGATACGGCCTTCGTCTTCATTCTTGGTACATCCTCCGCCAAGGACCGGAACAAGAGAGATTGTAAGCAAGGATACCAGAAAGGTTTTAGTAATGGAGCCAGAGTCGCTCCCGAAAGCAAGAGTGAGGCGCCGGTCCTTGTCGTCAGAGGAATATTTGTTGTGCTTTTGCATTTCCGTCACGATTTGTTTTCCGCAAATCTAGACGGAAATAATTTGCGTTGTACCACCCTTAAAAAATCCGACTGAAATTTATATGATCCATAAAATCATAAAATTATTTTTATCCTCTTCGTGCAAACC
>Ga0256407_10014749_pt1 | contig 10212 bp, 10 predicted proteins | sample RumenRJG_04DNA_FD_193489 | JGI IMG/M metagenome (GOLD analysis project Ga0256407, IMG submission 193489) | Bovine rumen microbial communities from Lethbridge, Alberta, Canada - RJG_04 | ecosystem: Host-associated > Mammals > Digestive system > Stomach > Rumen | place: Canada: Alberta... | reverse complement strand
AGGCGCAGGGATTTGGCATAATAGATGCGTTGAACCTTTCAGACGCGCAAAGTGGTTTCTACGGGTTTCTTCAAGCCGCGTGGCTTAGCTCGCGAATGGCGCGGAAGAGGGGTTTTGCAATTAACTCTAACTTTAGATCAATGGCTACTTTGTGACAAGTTGAGGTATTTGCAACTTTCAGAACAGCTTTCCCGGCATCAACAACGAGTGCTTTGACATCTTCAGGAAGGCAATCAACTCCGGCGTTGTTTTGCGACTTTATTGCACACTCTGTTGCTCGCGGAATTGCATCACTTGATAATGCACCTCCTTCGTGGATATATTGCATGTACGCATCTAAATTATCTTCTCGCACTATGGCTCCGTACTTCCCGAAGTGCTTGTCCATCAAGAGGTCTGCTTTAATTTTGTATTCCGTCGATTCTATGCTGCTTTTAAAGGCCAGGATGGCATTTATCTTTTCTGTGACCGTCTTGTCTGCATGGGAAATACCATCAAAATATTTTTGCGTCAATGATTGCCATCTTTTTTCTACCATTGAATTGTAGTGTTTTTCTACTTGAGAGCGATGCGCACCTGTCTTATAGACATACAAATACAATCTGGAATATGTTTCTTCGGTGCTATTTAAGGCCAACTCCGCAAGACATTTTTCTAATTCACTACAGTCAACACTACCATATAATTGCTGTATCCGACGGAATCTCGATTCATCAAATTCTGCAATATCAGAGCAGTCCTTGCTTAGCGATTGAACTGCCGCGCCAATAACCAAATTCTTTCGCGCTTTCGATTTTGTCTTTTTCAAATACTCCGTTAAGTCATAAGCAGAATGATTCTTGCTTTCAACAAGTCTTCCCCATAACTTCTCCTCTCCAATCAAACCTCTGTCAGCTTTACAGACAAAAATGAACATGGCAATAGGCGCTATTACGTTAGCAATTAACAAACACCGCCACAAGATCTTTTGCCATGGTCTTATGTGCGAATAAAATGTCTTGGTATGATGGGATCCTTTATGCTCAATAACTCCCTCACGTTTCAGCTCTGAAAGAAAACCTTCAATTCCATTCCACGCCAATACTGATACAATGAGCAGTGCAAACAATCCAATGCCAAAACATATTCTTGGCACTACCCATCCAGGATTGCGACCAATCCCCCATAACACAGAAGGAATCATCAGTGCCAATACGCATGCATGAAAACCATTCCCAAAGAAGGCATATTGCAACCTAGTTAAGTGCGAATGGGCAATAATCAGAATCCATATGGCGCAAATTGGCCATAACGAAATAACGCACCCCATTGCCACAGTATCAGACTGAAACCTCCACAGCGGGTCGTTACATAAACATAACGACAATATGCGCCACAGGCAATAAGCTATTCCGACATAAGAAACTAGGGCAATAACTATTTTCCTCATAGTCAAATACACATTGTGGTTTGTAGGCGTATTCTACCAATATGCGTTTAGACGCCTATGACCGCAGCAAGTTCTTTAAGCGGCTGTGACATTTTGTTCGGCGGAAATGAACTTGACGCCGCATTTCTTCGCCGATTCCTGCTCTGACATCAGCCACTCGGCGAATTGCTCGTATGACTCAAAAGAGGCTGATATGCTCCTTTTGACCTCGTAAACATCTTCAATGTTATCGCGTTCAGTTTTTTCCATTGTACACCTCCTTCAACTGTTCTGGTGTGCCGATCAAAGGACAAGCGAAGCCGTTTTGCTCGCAAACTACAATGATCTTTGGCAACGTCTGCGGATTGTTGATATGCCTGCAGTTCCATGTGGCAAGGCAGTCCATTCTCGAGACCGTCGCAATCGCTACATGAGTGGCATCGTCAAACGAGGTTTCGGGAATCGCCGCCGCATCGAGAAACTTTCTGGCAAGATCAAGTGCCGCTGAACCATATTCGAGCCATTTTAAGTTCGCAAGAAACTCTTTCCGCCGCAGAGCGGCATCCGAATCGCCACGGGCCGACTCGATCGCAACAAGCTGAGACACGTAGAAATCACAGCGCACTTCCGCCAACTCCCACCATTCACGTGTCATCATCTGACGAGCAAGATTACGTATAAGCGGGGACGGGCGAGACGTCATGTCGCTAATGACAGTCGACTCGCAATAGACCTTTATCCTTGTAGCTTCTTCGCTCATTGCGCCCATATTATACCACATTTTTCAGATTGCTGCTTGTAGCTTTGAAAATTGCTGTCGGCTTTCTTCATTTCATTTTGCATCCTCCAACAGTTCAAAGCGTTTCATCGTCTTTCCGTCGCGCTCGATGGTCTCGAAGAACATCTTGGCGGGGCGCACCCAAAGCCCGCGCTCGCCATAGAGCGCACGGTACACGACCATCACCTCCAGCGTCTCGGAGTCCTTGGCGAACCCTTCAAGGCGATAGAGATTCCCCTTGAAGTGCCGGAACTCGCGCCCAATCAGACCTGCCTGCTCGTCAGTCATCTTTTTCCCCAGCCGACTTCGCAAACTGTGCGTTTTCGCACGGCCGCTACTGGTAGTTCCTGATCCGAACGTCGATTCCGCTTCCAGCGAGGAGGTCTGCCACCTGCTTGATCGGCGTCTGGGAATAGTGATAGGGGAACAGTACCTTTGGCTTGATCGTCCGTGCCGCCTTCGCGACCTGCTCCGGCGTCATCGTGTACGGTTGGTTGCAGGGCAGAAAGGCAACGTCGATGTCCTTCAGCGCGGACATTTCCGGGATGTCCTCCGTGTCGCCGGCGATGTAGATGCGAAGTCCGTCGATTGTCAATACGTACCCGTTGTCGCGTCCCTTGGGATGAAACTGCGTATGCCCCGGCGTGGTGTTGTAGGCAGGGACGGCGTCCAACTTGATTCCCTTCGCAAGCACGCGACTTTCGCCATTCGCCAGAGCCATTCCGAAGCCCAACATCTTCTGGACCGCTGGGTTGGCGACTATCTCAGTGCCGTCTTTCCGTAGCGTGGCGATGGCGTCGCGGTCGAAGTGGTCGAAATGCTCGTGCGTGACGAGGATAACGTCGGCCTTGGGGAGCTTCGAATAGTCCGTTTCGGGCGCGTATTTTGCCACGGGATCGACCTGGATTTCAAGCCCATCGTACTGGATGCGCAGGCTGGCGTGCTTGATCGCCGTGATTGTAACGGCCTTGCCCTCCTTGGTCCTGAACGTGTCCGCCTGGAAGTCCATCGCGCATCCCGTTGTCGCGAAAGCGGCTGTCGCGGCGAGGGTTCCGATGATTGCTGGTGTTTTCATGCTTTCTCCTTTTTGTGGTTTGCGATTGATTCGACTGACGAGTTAAGCATTTCCAGATACTCGGCGCGGGGAATGTCCTTCGCACCGAAGCGGGCGAGATGTTCCGTGTAGACCTGGCAGTCAATCCAGGGAACGCCGTTGTCGAACATCCACCGGGCGAAGGTGGCGAAGGCGCACTTGCTCGCATCTGGGACCGTTGCAAACATTGACTCGCCGAAAAAGCACGGCCCGATCGACACACCGTAGAAGCCGCCGACGAGACGTCCGTCCTGCCACGACTCGAAAGAATGCGCGAATCCGAGCCTGCTAAGTTCACAGTATCCCCTTTCGAGTTCGTCGGTGATCCATGTGCCCTCTTGTTCCGGACGCGGCACGGCCGAACAGGCGTGGATCACCTCGGGGAACGCCGTGTCGACGCGATACTCGAACAGACCCTTCCGGAGCGTCTTTACAAGCGACTTCGGGATGTGCAGGTCCGCCGCCTTCAGGACGAACCGCGGATCCGGCGAGAACCAGGTTATCGGCTCGCCCTCCGCGACAGGCCACGGGAAGATGCCCCCTGCGTATGCGTTGAGCAGCCGCTCAGGACGGAAGTCCCCGCCGATGGCGAGCAATCCGTCATCCGGATCGGCATCCTCCGCGGGCGGAAACTCAAACGAGTCATCGTCTAGGCAATAGACGGCCATGTTCTACCCTCATATCCTCCTGCCAAGATCGAAGGCCGCCTTCATGAACTTTGTCTTCTTCGTGGACATGACTAAATCTCCTTTAGGTTTTAGAATCAATGCGCCAGCGCGCATGACACCAGTAGTATATCATTTCTTCGGCACGAAGGACACCTCAGAGCCACGTCCGATGTCAGCCAAGGGCGGCAGACAGTATTTCGGGCTCGAGCAGAAAAGGGATAAGGCCAACGTGCATGATCCCGTCGTCGTCCTGCATGGGACGCATATATCCGCTGCGGACGACGATCTTGCCGAAAAAGTCCCCTGTCTTCTTTAGCGGCAGCGTTTCTCTCTCCATTTGCTTCTTGCCGTCCATGCTGAACGCACTTTGTATGTAGAGCTTCCGAGAGCCCGAATTCACGACAAAGTCGATCTCGTGGTTTCTGGTTATGCGCTCGCTGCCTTTTCTGGTCGTGATCTGCACCACGCCGACGTCGACCGCATACCCCCTCCTGACGAGTTCATTCCATATCGCATTCTCCATCAAATGCGGAAACTCTATCTCCCGAAAGTTGAGACGTGCGTTCCGCAGCCCAAGGTCCTCGCAGTAGAACTTGCACGGGAACTCAAGGTGCTTCTTGCCCCGCACATCCCATCTCGACGCCTTCGAGAAGAGGAAGGCGTCTTCCATGTATTTGAGATATTTGCCGAAAGTTCTGTTTGTCGTCCTGAGGTGCGACTGCGAATCAAGCGTGTTGACAAGCTTGTTGGGGTTTGTCAGACTGCCCGTTGCGCTCGCGAGCACATCGAGCGTTGAGGTCAGAATGGCATCGTCTTTCAGGCTGTGCCTCTCGACGATGTCCTTGACGTATATGCGCGAGAAAAGGTCTTTGAGGATTTTCTCCTTGCCGGAGACTCCAGGTTCAAGCGCGACAAGCGGCATCCCTCCCCATACGAGGTATTCTTCCAGCGCCTCCTGCTTGTCTTTCCCGGAGACGCCGAGGTACTCCGCGAACGAAAGCGGATGAACCCGGATTTCATCGCCGCGTCCCCTGAATTCGGTCGCGACGTCACTTGAGAGCATCTTAGAATTCGACCCTGTCACATAGACGTCGACGTCCTCCATCTTCCGGAATTCGTTGAGAACATCGTAAAAGGTGACGTAGCACGATTCCCGGTCCTCCTTGGCGACGGATTTCAGATCCACGCCCGGAGCGAGAACCTTGCGGGAAAACTGTATCTCGTCTATGAGGACGTACTTCATACCCCTGCGCCCCTTAATGGCGTCGCTGATGTGCTTGCTCAGGAGCAGCGGATCGCGCAGATGCTGGAATTTCCGCTCGTCCAGTGCGATCTCGACAATGTTGCCGAGCTTTACTCCGTTCTGAAGAAGGTGCCTCTTGAAGAGATTGAACAGAAGATAGCTCTTCCCGCACCGCCGGATGCCGGTTATGACCTTGACCAGGTCGCCACCCATTCGGGATACGAGCTTTGACAGATAGAAGTTTCTCTCGATTTCCATGTGTGCAATCCTTGTTGACTTGTCAAGTCAGTTTGTACACCGGGTATCTTACCAAAAGTCGGCGGCGAATACAAGAGTCCGATGTGATCAGGTGTAAAAAGTGAATTGTCTTGTCAGCCTAAATGTGACATGGGGAAATCCGCCTCAATCCCTACCCTGAATGTAAACGACGGCCTGAGGTGTTCCCCATACAACGCGCGTTTATAGTCACGCTTGAATATGTTCGTCCAGTCCAAAATCAATACATTGTGGCATAAAACAATCAAAATATCGCGTTGATCCAGTTGACGACGTCGTCTTCCGTATGATGTACCGTCACGCCCGTGCCCAAGCGACGCTCAACCTGGTTCGAGCCACGAATCGTAAGGCCTTCCTTGACCGTCGCGGCAGGACACGCCTTGAGCACGTCCACGAAGTAACGGCCCGCGCCTCCGCCGCCGTGCGTGCAGAACGGCACGACCGTCTTGCCCGCAAAGGAATGCGTCTTGAAGAATTCCGCGACCGGAGGCGCGTACGTTCCGTACCAGATCGGCGAGCCGATGAACACCATGTCGTAGCCGTCGAGCGGAGGAACGGACTTTATCGCACGCGTTCCGCCGTTCTCCATGTCCTTCTTCGCGGCCTTGAGCGTTTCGCCGTAGGCGTCAGGATACGCCTCGACGGTTTCGATCGGGACAAGTTCGCCGCCCGTGTGCTTGGCGATCCACTTCGCGACTGTCGCCGTGTTGCCGACTTTCGATTGAGAATAGTAGACAACCGCGACCTTGCCCGGCAGTTTTGCCGTCAGCGCCACCGTTGCCTCCGTCGAACGGCTTGCCAGTATCCGGCATCCCGCCACGACTGCGATTGTGGCGACGAAGACGATGCCAAGTATGACCAACAGGACTTTCATTTCATATCCTCCTGCCGAGGTCGAAGGCTGCCTTCATGAACTTCGTCTTCTTCACGGCACCCGGCTCGTAGACACCTCCGGCCCTGAGGAAACCCTTGATCTTCGCGCCGTCAAAGCAGTCGACAAAGCCCTGAAGCGGCGCCTTCACGAGATCCCAGTCCATGTTCTCCGCCATCGTCGCGACGAGATAGTACGGCTTGCCGTTCGGCTCCGGCCACTTCGCGACGCAGCGGTCGAAGAGCGCCTTGAGCTGGCCGGCGATCGAGAAGTAGTACACGGGCGTGCCGAACACGACGGCGTCCGCCCTGCAGATCTTCTCGACGATTGCGTTCGCATCATCCTGGATCACGCACTTTCCGAGTTTCTGGCAGGCATAGCAGCCGGTGCAGAACCCGATCTTTTTATCTTTGAGCCGGATGACCTCGGCCTTGTTGCCTGCGGCCTTCACTCCCTTCGCGACTTCCTGGCAGAGCGCGTGGGAGTTGGAGTTCGGGCGGAACGACGCCGAAATGATCAGCACGTTCTTGGTTTTCTTAACTGTCTTCTTCGTGGGCATGACTAAATCTCCTTTGGGTTTTAGAATCGGTGCGCCAGCGCACATGGCTCCAATAGTATATCATTTCTCCGGTAAGATTCCCAGTATGCGGGAGAACGGGACGATTGCATCAAAGTATCCTTCGGCCTCGACCGTCCGGGCCAGATGTCCCGCATAGACAAGCGCGGTCCTTATGGAATTGCCAGCCGCCACTTTCAGCCGACGGGCCTTTTGCGCGACTTCGTCCACCACCTCCAGTCCGATCTCGAAACGGCGTTTCACTTCGACAATGTAGGCAGACCGTTTCGTCTGGATGAGCAAGTCGATCTGCAAGCCGGAACCTTTCTTGCCTTCCTGCCGGTAGGGGGCGGCGGAATAGACGAGCGCGTTTTCAAGGTGGAGGAAAGGAAGCAGCTCCTGGAAATGGTTGACGACAAGGTTCTCAAACTGCAATCCCAGTACGGCCTCCCAGCCCTTGAACTGGTCAAAGCCAGAAAATGCGAAAGCATCTTTGTCGATAAGGGTCGCGGCGGGCTTGACGTACTTGAGGTAAAACCTTGAGTAGTTGTCTTTCAGGCGATACCGTTTCTCTCTTCTTTCCGCACCGGTCAGCGGATTGGTGCCGACATCAGAGGATACAAATCCGGCTTCTTCCAGCTGGGCAAGCGCTTCGGAGATGTGTCCGCCCTTCGTGTTGTCGAGCAAGGTTGCAATCTCGGTGACCGTTCGCGAGCCGTCCACAAGACAGTCAAGGACGCGAGCCGTGGATTTCGGCTGCCGGGTGATCACGTCGTTGAACATTTCGTCGAAATCCATCCGCAGCGGAGATCGCGGACGAAAGCACAGACGACGCATGTTCTCGTTTACGGAAAGAGCGGGGTTGACTTCTTCAAGGTAGCGGGGGACGCCTCCCGTGACGGACATCATGTCGATGATCTCGCGCATGTCAAGTCGCTCCCGTACAGGATCCCAGAACCTGATACATTCGCGTAACGGCAGTTCAGGCACGACAACATCAAGCGAACGGCGGCCCAGAAACTGGCCGTCGTCGATGATGTTTTCCCGAATCCAGGTTGAAACGCTTCCGCAAACAACGAGAATCAAACGCGGATGCTTTTTAAGATGGTTGTCCCACGCCATCTTGAGCGTTCCGGCGAATGTAGGATCATAATAGCCCATCCATGAAACTTCGTCAAGAAGGACGACCGTTCGCTCGTCATCTGAGATTTCACGGGCAAGGCGACCAAATGCCGTGAGCCAGCAGTCTGGCAGACTTCTCTCGGCACTCGACTGGTCTGCCAGTTGCCGGGCAAAAGCCCGCAGTTCGTCCTCATTCGAAAGTTCTTTTTGTGGACGCAGACCTTCGATTTTGATGAAACGGGCCTCTGACCTTTTGGCAAACTGCTCAATAAGGGTACTTTTCCCGATGCGGCGGCGGCCTCGGCATGTTACCAAGGATGAGACCCGTTTACCCCACAAGGCGTCTAAATCGGTCAACAGCTCTTCACGGCCATAAAACATGATGAAGAAATTCCTTTTATGTGTAAATCGGCACCAGTTTATCACATTTTTTTCGCAACGGCAATAACAAACCGTCACCTATTTGCAAAAATCAAAATAGGTGACGGATTTTCGACTGCCAGAAACCGTCACCTATTTTAAAAATCATGATTAGGTGACGGCATCCTGTGGCGGGAATATTTTTACGACTGTCTCGCTGAATCCACATTTTCAACCTCAACTCCTCACTTCACATACCCCATGTCTTGTTATATCTCACGCAGAGGCGCAGAGAGCGCGGAGTTTAAGAGGATATCTTGTTTGATTCAGTCTTTGCCTCTCTTCACCAATTGGGTGAAACAGATTCTTTGATTTCTTCTCTTCATAACTTTCATTCCTCCTGAATTCTTGGAATGTCCTCTGCGCTCTCTGCCTCTCTGCACCTCTGCGTGAGACATTCAACCGAGGTTTTTAGGTTCAATCAACATTTGCCACAAGCCTGAAAAACCTGTATGCCGGCTTCTTGTCGGCTGGAAGCAAGTTGTAATCCTTCCATTCGGACTTGTCGGCGGACGGATTCTTCGTGGCAAGCGTCGTGATCGCGCTCTCCGCAGGGAGATTCGTCACGGCGGTGATGCGGGGCGTGTTGCCGTCCATGCGGATGTTCGCCGAGAGAGTCGCCTTCTCGAATGTCACCGTCGCCGAGCCGTTCCCCACGGCCTTGGCGAGTCCGTCCGTCGAGGTCAACTTGCCGATTCGCGTGTACGAATAGCCACCGGCCGCGCCGTAGAAGAGAACCAGACAGTTGGAGCCGTAGAGCATCAGATCGCCGGCTTCGATCTTGGCGAAGTACTGCGCGGCCGTCGGCAGGGCGACGCCGTAACGGTATTTTTCGTTGCCGTTCAATTCCGTCATGTCCAAGGTGAGCGGAAGCTTCTCCATGAATGCGCGTCCCGTTGCCGTATCTTCGATCTTCGCGGCAAAGCTCTTGCCGCCGACCTTCACGACGATGAGGTGGTCGGCAGCCGTCGTAAGTGCCATCGTTGCGATGCTGAATGCCAGAAGCGTGCGTTTCATTTCAGGTTTCCTATTGGGGTGAAAAAAGAAAACGCTGATAGTATAACTTCGTTCGCGAGAAATAACAAATACCGATTTCTTATCACATGACATAATCTGCTATTATGCCATGTGGCACATCGCCTTGCCATTATGGTTTCACTTGTTTGCTTTCGCTACTGGGAGTTTTGGAGTTTAGGGGGCTTGGAGGATTTTTATAATCTTCTCCGAAACTCCTAGTCTCCTAATCTCCCAGCAGCGAAAGCAATAAAAGTTATCCTCATGTTCATTCCTGCGCGAAGTGTAGGTGGCGGGCTAATAACCAAACACATCACAATTCCGATGAAACGTGACACAATCCTACGCCGTTGTATCCGGCTAGGTTTCCGGTGGAACGGACAGGGGCTTCCTTTCGACCAGTTCGTAGACAATCTTCGATTCTTCGTCAGTCCCTGCCGATCATTAATGCGCTCTTTTTTCGGGGGCCGCCCCGCCTCGTGGCGGAACGGCCCCGTAAAAACGCCGCTAAAGGCGTCACTTCACATAGAAGGATTCCCTAGTTTTGGAATCTCTGCTGTAAAATCATCTTGTACGTAACCATGACTCAGTAATCATGGCATCTATCATGCCATGAACGCTTCTTGCCGGATGAGGAGAATCAGATAGGCAAGGAATGCAGCAAGCCAGATGATTCCGCAGGGACGGGAGATAGTACCTGATGAGCGAGGATTCCTGATGTTGAATCCAAAAATGCCGATGGAAAGCGTGAGGAGGACCATGA
>Ga0256407_10014745_pt1 | contig 10214 bp, 7 predicted proteins | sample RumenRJG_04DNA_FD_193489 | JGI IMG/M metagenome (GOLD analysis project Ga0256407, IMG submission 193489) | Bovine rumen microbial communities from Lethbridge, Alberta, Canada - RJG_04 | ecosystem: Host-associated > Mammals > Digestive system > Stomach > Rumen | place: Canada: Alberta | collected... | reverse complement strand
TTTCTTTTCTCGACCGAGCGTTAGAACAAGGACCGCTATGACGACGACGGCGACGATAAAACCGATGAAAACTTCGAGCAGGACAGGGCTTTGCGTCCGTTGCGGAACGACGAAGTACGGAGGAATCGGCGTCTGATTGAGCTGATCCCAGAAATCGCGACCGGCATATTGAACGTCGTTCAGATAAACAGGCGTGGCGCTTCGGACAAGGCCGCGCTTAACGAGTTCGTACAGCTCGCGCGGCGTAAAGTACTTCATCTCGTTGTCGATCAACAGCCCGGCGCGCTTAAAGGCGCCGGGAGGCAGATCGTCGGGCGCCCCCAGACCCTCGACGCGGGTCCTTATCTGGTCCCAAACTTGACCGAGACGGCGTCTTCGATCGTTCAACCATACGACCGAATCGTCGTTAAGCACGCCGTTTTTTCGCAGTTTATAGACGACGTCCGCCGGAAAAATCTTCATTTCGTCCTGGATTAAGACGCCAATATGATCGAAGTCGTTCGGCGGCGGGTTTTGAACGGGTCTTCTTGGAAATTCGCGATTCTCGGGAAGCGGGACGTTAGAGCGATTCGTTCGGGGCAGTCCGGACGAGTCGCCCCCGTCGTTTTCGTCGACGATTTCGATTTCATCCTCCTCCTCGAATTCATTCGACGACGAGCGCCGCGACGTTTCGTTCGTCGAAGCGTCACGCGAATCAATGTCGTCAAACGTGAAGGAATCGCCGTCGAGGCGTCGAGAATCGGTCATGGGCGGTCTCTAGGAACGGGGAAAGCAAGATACAGAGGGGCGCTACGATCGTCGTTTTATTATCGCGTCTAAAAGAATCGACGTCAACCGCGTCCGAAAGACGGAGACGAGCGTCTCGTCGCCAAGTAAAAAAATACACAAAGATCGGAGAACCCCTTAGAGCGTTAAATTTGATATAATCGTTACTCTCGAAATAATTGTTATATCTTACTTTAATAAAATCAGGAAATTTCCTGAAATTCGGCGAAATCGCGTTGGATTTTATTGCCGTAGGCGTATCAATGAATAGAATAGAGAAGATAAACGGGGCGTCTATGAGAAGACGCGGACGTTAAATTTTGTACGAACAGAAGCAGGAAGTAGGCTTATGAAAAACAGAACTGAGGTCGGAACAGAACGGATTCTCTGCTCCTCCGTTGGGCGCGTTTTGACGCTCGCGACGCTTTTGGCGCTGACGTTCGGGATTGTCGGATGTCAGAACGGCAAATGCCAGTCTTGTCTTTTCCGCAGTCGCGATAAGGAAAAGATCGACGAAACGCAGCTCGGACAGGTCAAAAATCAAGAGCCGCCCGCGCCTCCCGCAATCGCGCCGACGTCCTCCGTCGACGGAAGCGCCGCCGGGCAGGAGCAGCGCGTCGTGATCGATCCAACCCCGATCACAACGAATCCTGCGCCCGCGAGTTCCCTCGCCGCGAACGACTTCGCCCCTCAGCGAATCCCGAACACGGCGAGCGGCGTCGACGCCGCGCTCTCGAGCCGTCAGCCGACCCTAGAGCCGCTTCCCGACGCGAACAGCCAGGCGCGCAACTTCTCTGATCCCAACGCGTTCCCCTCGCAGCGTTATCAAAGCGTCTCGCCGATCGTTCCAGACAGCGCGCTCGGATTTGCGCCCGCGGAACAGGACCATTCGGCGTACCTTGCGCCCGAAGCGAAAACCGAGCCTCTCCCTCCCGCGCCGACCGCGTCGCTACCCCCGGAAATGCTCGGTTCGAGCCTCCCGCCCGAAATGACGGGACTTCCTTCGACCGCAACCCCTGAAACGGTCGCGCCGGCCGATTCGACCGCGCCCCTTCCCGCCGAGATGACCGAACAACCCGCGTCCGCAATCTCGCGCGGCGCCGATTCCGCGACGAGCGCCGTTCAGCCTCCGACGGAATCCGCGACGCCCGATCCTAACGCGAGCGCGTCCGAAAACGGCGACGCCGCGTATTCGCCCATGATGCGCGATCAGTATGCGATCGAAGCCGCCTACGCGCTGAAGCAGCCCGTCACGCTTAAGGGCACGGCGCGCGCGCAGTATGTCGGCAACACGGCGGCGACGCCGTCCGCGGCGAATGCGGCTCAGCCCGCGACCCGTTCCGCCGCGCGTCCGTCCGTCGTCGCGCAACCGTCGCCGACGGTCCGACCGCCGAGAATCGCGCAGCCGTCCGCCGTCGCTTCCGCGGCGCCCGCAAGCGTCCCGAGCGAATCGAGCGCCTTCGTCCCGAACGGGCAGACCTCGAACATCATCCCCGGAATGAAACTCGGAGTCGTCGATTTCTCGCAGCGCGCGAAATAAGTTTCGCGCCGGCTACGAAGACGTTCTCCTCTTCGCGGCGTCTAAAGAATCGATTCAAAAAAAACAAGAGAGCGACGTTAAAGCGTCGCTCTCTTGTCTTATGCCGATCGCGAGGCGGAGAACCGACGTTTGCGTCATCCCAAACGCCCCGTCGCCGCCCCTAAAAACGCAAAAAGGCGGCGCAAAAAAGCGCCGCCTTAACGTTTCGCGTCCGACGTCGTCCAAGCGTAAGAAAAAGACCTAAATACGCGCGTCGGAATCTAAACGCCCGGGCGTTAATCAGCCGATGGAGATCGCGCCGCAGGGGCAAGTGTCGACGCAAGCGCCGCATTCGACGCAGGAATCTTCCGAAACGAACGCGCCGTCGTCCTGCAGTTCAATCGCGTTGCAGGGGCAAGTATCGACGCAAGCGCCGCACGAAGCGCACTTTTCTTTGTTTACTTTCGCAGCCATGTGATTCTCCTTTTTTAACGCGTTCTTAACGCGACAATTCGTCCGCCCAAAGAAAAGCGTCTTTGAGCGCGACGCCCGATAATTCTTTCTTACGATTAAGCGAACAAGCTCCGAAAAGAAGCCCGTCGTCTCAGGGTCATATTACCGACCTTTTCGGTTTTTTGCAAGTTTTTCGTCGGTAGAAAACGCGCTTTTTACAAGAATTCCCAAGATTAGGTTTTTCTAAATATCGTCTTTTCTAATATTAACACGGCGCAAATTAAGCCCTTCGTTAAGCGTAGACCTCGATCTGGTTTCAACGGCGCTTGCGCCGCCCTGAAGCGGGAAGGAAAGTCCTTTCCGGCTCTTTTCATACGCCGGATAATGGAGTATAATGACGCGGGCGTCGGCGTCGACGTCCTAGACTGCGTCCTTTCGTCCGCGCCTGAGAACGTCGTCGTCCAAGTGCGCGGCGACGTCGCTTTAAAAATGTTCTTCTCCAGACGGTTTAAAATTCGAGTTCTAAAAGAATCGAAAATCGATTCTGCGCTCGACGTAAAATTACGCGAGTTTCTCTGTCGGGTTTTTCCGAATTGGGAACGCGTCTTTCGCGAACGTCGCGCATGGCACGACGCGGCGCCCGTTTTGACGGTCCTCGCGACCGATCGCGACGGTAAAATCGCCGGTCACGTCGCCGTCGTCGAACGCACGCTTACGGATCAATCGAACGCGCGGCGCCTCGTCGCGAGTATCCAAGGGGTTTCCGTCGCGGAAGAATATCGCAAGACGGGGCTGTCGGTCAAACTACTCGACGTCGCGCTAAAGAAAGCGCGGCGCATGGGATATCCGTACGCGATTCTTTTCTGCCGCGAGCCGCTCGTTAAGTTTTATCAGCGCAACGGCTGGCAGTTCCCAGACGATTCAATGGTCATGTGGCGCGACCGCGAATATCCGATCCATATGCAGTCCAACTGCCCGATGTATCGAACGCTCGGAAAAGAACCTTTTCCACATGGGCCTCTCGACGTCCACAACCCGTTGCCGCACGACGTTTCTAACCAATCCTAGACGAGACGTCGTCCCGTTCCTTCTCCATCCGCACGACTCGACTTGCAGGAGTTCACGTATGACCAGCGCCCGTTCTTCACGCGTTCTTCTATGCGCCGCAATCTTCGCCGCGTCCCTCCTCGTCGCGCCGACCTTCGCGCAAGACGCGCCCCCCGCGATCCCCGACTCCTCCTCGAAAGCCGCGCTTATCCAGTATCAACAGGAGCTTGAAAAGTGGGGCGCCAGCGTCGCTCAGAACGCCGACGAGTTCCTTGAAAAGACGGGCGCGCTCTATTACGAGTCGACCAAACGTCTTTTGGAGTCGCCGGAACTTGACGAAAAGGAACGGACTCAATATTCTGAACAGATGGCGGGGATTCTCGGATCGTTGGCGCTCGAGGAAAGTCTCAAGTCGGGCGCGCTCGACGGCAAGCGATTCTCAGAGCTTTTAAAACGCGCGGCCGAGTCGCACGCGGAGTACGCTAAGGAACAATCGGAGAGCGCGATAGCGCGAGTTGTCGCGTACGTCGGGCAGAGCTTTAACGTTCGTCTCAAGTTCGCGCTCAGTCGTCAGGGAGAGGCGCGCGAAGCCGCGCTCGTCTCGCTGGTTGGCGACGCGATAACGTTCGCGCTCGCCGTCCCGGAATATGGCGAGACCGCCTATCAGATCGTCATGGCGATCCGCGCCGAAGACCAAGAACTCGGCGAGGAGGCGCTCGACGCGCTTTGCGACGCGTATGAAGAATCAGGCGACCCGAAGCTCGTCAAGCCGATCCAAAAGACGAGCGGACTTCGTCGTTACGCGCGACTCCCGGGCGGCGAACTCTACTTCGAAGCGCTCTTCCCCGACGAAAAAAGGGAATACGTCAAGAAATTCGACCCGGAGGAACACAAGGGCAAGGTTTATCTCGTGGAGGTCTGGGCGACATGGTGCGGTCCATGCCGCAAGGAAATTCCGCGTCTCAAAGAGGTTTACGAGCGTTACCACGACGCAGGCTTCGAAATCTTCGGGTACAGTATCGATCAGGATCTTGACGCGCTCAAGAAGTTCGTCGCGGCCGAACAGATTCCGTGGCCCGTCGCGTCGCAGAAACGTTCCGTCGAGGCGGGCTTCAAGGGTCTTTACGAATATTATTCGATCAACGGCGTGCCGGAGATGATTCTCGTCGGACGCGACGGCAAGGTTCTGCAAGTCGACTGCCGCGGGGTCAAGCTCGCAGGGGCGCTCAAGGAACTGTTCCCAGACGTCAAGCCGCTCGACTGGGACCCCGCGACCGATTTCAGCGCGCGCGCGGTCGAAGGGGACGCGAAATAGCGCGACTTCGCGAAGAACGTTCTTCAATCCGGGCGTCGACCTTTCTATCGAGAGTTTATAAGCGTCGTCGGCGCCGTCGTTACGATCGTTAAGCTTAGCCTATTCTATCAATTTTTCTAAAAACGTTTCAATTTGTGTCGTTTTTTGCTTTACGCGAACCTTTTTACGCGTATTGTATACTAAGAGAAAAGCGCGCGTTTGACCCGACGGTTCTTTTGCACAAAGTATAAAGATTCGAATCAAACGTTTTTCCACGCTAAAGATGATATTTTCCTAACGTGAAAGGAAACGCCATGGCGGATCAATCTAACGTTTTCGAATTGATTAGAAAACTTCAAAGCAATATAGGAAGCGTCTTTATAGGTAAGGAAGAAGTTATTAAAACGACTCTTGTCGCCTTCTTCGCGGAAGGTCATCTTCTCCTAGACGACGTCCCCGGCGTCGGCAAGACGCTCTTAGGTCAAGCGCTTGCCAAAAGTTTGGACGCGTCCTTTTCTCGAATCCAGTTCACTTCTGATTTACTCCCTTCCGACGTCGTCGGGGGCGACGTGTATCAACAGTCGACGCAAACGTTTCAGTTTGCGCGCGGACCGATTTTCGCGAACGTCGTTCTCGCAGACGAGGTCAACCGGACGCCGCCGAGAACGCAAAGCGCGACGCTTGAGGCGATGAGCGAGCGTCAGGTTTCGTCCGGCGGTCAGACGCATCCGTTGCCGCGCCCCTTTTTTGTCGTCGCGACAGAAAACCCAATCGAGTTCGAAGGAACCTATCCGCTCCCGGAGAGCCAGCTTGACAGGTTCCTGATCCGAACGTCCGTCGGGTACCCTGATCGCGCCGCGGAACTGTCGATTCTCGACGCGCACGGCAAAGGGGACGCGCTCGACGCGCTCAAACCGGTTCTCACGACCGCCGACGCGATCGCGATTCAAGAGGCGACGCGCAACGTAACGCTCGCGCCTGAAATCACGAACTACATGCTCGACGTCGTCGAAGCGACGCGCCGTTCCACGGAGATCGTCGTCGGCGCCAGTCCTCGCGCGTCCCTCGCGTTCGCGCGCGCGCTCCGCGCTTACGCCCTCGTCGAAGGACGCGACTACGTCGCTCCGGACGACGTTAAGCGTCTCGCCGCGCCCGTCCTCGCGCACCGGCTCGTCCCGAAGAATCGCCGCCGCGAAGAGGTTCGCGGAGCCGTCGAGAATTTTCTCGAACGTCTCCTCGCTTCCGTCGAAGCGCCGCGCTGAAGTAAATCGTTATTTCTAACGTCCCGCGTCGTACGCGACGCGGGTTGGCTCCGATTGTTTCTCTATCTCAATCGGACCGTCGTCGTTTTCCGTCGCAAAGCGCTTCGACAGTCGAAGGTTGAGTTTAGACGCCATAATATTGCGAAAGACTTGAACTATGGCCTACCGAGAAAAAGCAGTTCTGGTTCTATCAGGTCAGATTCTGAAATGTCCGTATGAGCCGCTTCCGGCGCTGTCGCTCCATAAGGCGATAGCAAGGGCGCTAAAGGACCGCGACGTCGTCCTTACGCGGCGCGTCGTAACGCTCACGCCAAAGCATGCGAAAGCGGCTCCGTTATTCTTAAACGCGGGATTTGAAATCTTACCCGCCGACGACGAGGATCTCCAAGCGGCGGCGACGATCAGCTCGATCGTCGCCGAAAACCCGATCGACGAAGTCGTCTTTATGTTTGGCGCCTCCAAACCGATCCAATTTCTCCGCTCGCTCGCCGGAAAAGTCAATCGAACGCTCTTAGCCTTTGAGCCGCTCGACGACGAACTTGCGTTGAACCTCGAAGGAGCTTACGATTTTCGCGAACTCCTTTCCAAAGAAGGCGTCAATTGCGACGTTCTGTCGACTCAAAACGGAGGCGCAGGCGGCAAATCGTCGTCTTTCGTTCCGAAATCGAAAACGGAAAGACAATCCCATGCCGTTCCCGCGGAGACGTCGGGCGACGAAAGCGACGTCAACGTTCTGTGCCAGACGACTCCCTTCAGTCCGGAAGATTTCTTCAGGGAGAATCAGGAAGAATGGCTCGCCGAGGTCGAGAAATATCTTCGGTTGCATGGCGGACACGCCCCCGCCCTTGACGTCGTTCAAGAACTCGACGGCGTGTTTCCGGGGTTTGAAGACGTATTCCTTAAAAAGCCCTCGGTTATCACGAACCCATTGTCCAACGACTCTTGTCCCAATCGTTCCAAAAAGGTCGACTATAAGAAAACTGGCGTAGGGGCTTTTTTCTACCTCTCGGAACTCAAAGACCTAAGTTTCTTAACAGAGGCAAAACCCGACCTCTCTGAAACCGTCGTATCGTTGAAAGAAGAATGGCTGCCCGAACTCGAAAGAATCGTCTTAAGTCACGGAGGGAAATGCAACTCTCTTGACGTCGTCGAAATACTCGAGGAGAAATTCCCGGGATTTCGGTTTTTCTTCACGCAGAGCCGAAACACCCTCTACAAGATTCTTCGGAAGACCAACATACGTCTCGTCGAGGAGTACGCCGCGGCATGGTTCTACCATGCGAGTCATCCGGAGATGCAGCCCGTAACGCCCAAAGATTCGAACGCCGAACTCGTCGTCGGAAGCGACGCTTACGAAACGCCGGAAATCACGATCCCTCAGATCAAAGAATCGCCCAGCGCCGCCCAACTCGCCGCGCAGCTTGTCGGCAAGCTCGAAAAACTCGTCGAAGCGTCGGGCGTTCTTTGGGAGTTTACGAGTCTATACGCCCAACGTGCAAGTCTGAATATGATGGGGTTTAACGACTCGAACGAGATTAAAAATCGCGAAGACGAACTCGTCAGTCGCGCGAGCGCGGCCAACCTCTACCTCTGGCCCCTCAAGTATAGATCCCAGCCGAATCCGACGAGAGAGGACTACGAAAAGGCCTCCTATTGTTACGAACTTTTCGTCAAAGCGTTTGGGTTGCTTAAACAATACGCCCAAATGAAGGAAGCGCACGACCTCTCCGTCGACGTCGACGCGATTCAGACCGCCGCCGATCTTCAATGTCTCTTGAAAACGGCGTTGCTTGAAGCGGGTATCGATCCTGGCGTCGATCCTGTCCAACACCGCGCCTTTGAACTTTTGGGCCAATATCGCGATCTGTACGGACAGGGCAAATGGATCAACAACATGCGTTGGGAAAACAAGTTAAATACGTCCCTCGACGTAATTGACTCGTATAGAAAGAAGCTCGAACAGCTAACGAAAAGCTATCGGGAGGCGATCGAAAGCTATCAAAACGCCTCGCGTCAAGAACAAGAGAATTCCGATCTGCACGCTAAACTCGCCGAATTATGCGAGCAGATTAAGAACGTGCAAGAAACCGAGTTCGACCCCGTCGCGCTCGCTAAAATTTGGACCGAAGTCGTTTCGATCGTCACGACGCTCTGCCGCGACTTTAAGGTTCCCTTTAGTTCGCTAAAACTCCGAGAAATCCTCTATGACGTCGTCGACAAAACGCCCGACGACGTCGAAACGACCGACGAATTCGCCGCCGTTCGTCAAGAGCTCGATCTTGAAAGAGAACGGAACGAAAGTCAATCGCAGGACGTCGCGGCGCGTCCCTCCGAAGAAGACACGCTCGAGACGCGGCGCGTCCGCAGTTTTTTCCAAGGAAAGAAAGTCGTCTTTGTCGGCGGCGAGCCGAAAGAGCATATCAAAGAACGACTTATCAATAGACTCGGCTTTAGCGAAGTCGTCTGGGAAGCGTTTGATCACGGCGATTCCCTCGACCGCTTCCAGGGAGCGTTGCAGGACCAAGACGTTAAACTCTTTCTCGTCTATATTCCGTGGTGCAGTCACAAGCACTCCCGCGAATTAATGAAAAAAGTCAAACGGTACGGCAAAACGCTAATTCGCGTCACGCACGGAACGAGCGCCGTCAACATCGCGGACGCTATTTGCGAACAGACCTCCGTGCCCCAACTTGAACTCGATTCAAATCCGGAGTTGCTTCAAGACGACGAATGATCGTTTGCGCGACCTCGTAAGGAATATGATTAGACCATGACGACAAAGAAAAAGACGGAAGTAGACAAACGCAAACCTTCGGACGCCTCCGACGCGCCCCGTCCCCCCGAAACGCCGTTGGCGCGGCGCATCATGAGCGCGACTCCCGTCAACGGAACGCTGAACGTCGTCTCGCCGTGCGTCGCAAGGTTGCCGAAAGAGGAACTTCGCAAGCTCCCGCTCCGGCAACGTCTCGTCCTCGCCGCGATCGACGAGGTGGAAAAGGTCGGCTTCGAACGTTTCTCGATGCGGCGCGTCGCGACGGCGTGCGGAGCCTCTTGCGCGGCGCCCTACAAGCATTTTAAGAATCGACGCGAAATCTTCGTCGCCGTCTTCGAATACGTCGCCGACGTCTGGCTCGAGCGTCAAGAGAAGACGCTCAAACGCCTCAAGGACGAGACGCTCCGCAACCAGCTCGTCGAACTCGCGCTCGATTATATCAGATTCCTCGTCGAGAACCCGCAACTTCGTTCTGTTCTCATGGTCAACGACCAGCCCGCCGACGAAACGTTCCTTCACGTCAAAGCGCGGATAAGCGACCTCTCGAAGGAACTCATTATTCGCTTTTGCGCCGAGCAACAGATCGATCTGCGCGTCGCGCGCGTCAAAATGTACGTCGTTCGCTCCTATATTTACGGGTTCGCGCTCATGTTCTGCAATAAGGAGCTGCCCTATAACGATCAGATGACGCGCTTTATCCGCGCTCTCATTCACCGTGAAATCGATCTGCCCTGGAAAGCGGGCTTTACGGAGGCGGATATTTCTCGCGGAACGGAGCTTATCGAGTATCTCGCGAAGCTCGGACCCGACGTCGCCGAACTCCGGCGTGAAATCGCCCCGAACCAGCCGGACGCCGACGCGTGACGGCAAACGTGTCGTCCTAAAACGGTCGACGAGCCGATCGACGGTTTGATTGTCGCTCGGCTCGTTTTGTATATCCGTCGTTCTTTTTTCAGATATCACGCCGATCGCAATGGACAATAGTGAAAAAATAGTGAAAAAATAGTGAAAAAATAGTGAAAAATTAGTGAAATAATTAACCTCCTTCCAATATAATCGTCTTGAGGTAACTTGCTATGATAAAGGCGGTTCTGACCACCG
>Ga0256407_10014743_pt1 | contig 10216 bp, 10 predicted proteins | sample RumenRJG_04DNA_FD_193489 | JGI IMG/M metagenome (GOLD analysis project Ga0256407, IMG submission 193489) | Bovine rumen microbial communities from Lethbridge, Alberta, Canada - RJG_04 | ecosystem: Host-associated > Mammals > Digestive system > Stomach > Rumen | place: Canada: Alberta... | reverse complement strand
GTATTTGAGTGCGCTGTCGTTGTTTTCATCTCGATAAACTGCTCCCATCTCCATCAAGCATTGCAGCACACGGGACGAATCATTGCACTGCGTGTAATGCTGCAGCGATGAGTGATATTTCTTGACGGTGAGACTAGCGTCACTGAACTGGCTTTGATACAAATCGCCCATCCTGAAGTTGATGTAGCCCAGGTTAGAGTGGTCGTCGGGGCGGGCTGCTGTCTCAGCCCGCTTGAACCAGTACATGGCACTGTCGGGCTGCCCCAATTCGGTCATGACGCAGCCCTTGTAGATGAGGGCGCGGATGTGGCGGTCATAGTCCCCTCTGTCGTCAGTAACATAGTGCGCGACAGCCTGGTTGATGAGCGAGTCGCTGGTGGCGGGGATATAGGCTTTGTACTTGGCTTGGGTGAGGAGCAGGGCGTGGTAGGCACGGTCGTCGTCGGTGCGCAGCGAGTCGTCAGGATAGACGGCGAGCAGCGCTGCGGCGCTGTCGGGAGCCACGGCGATGAGCGAGTCGAGCTCGACAAGCCTCGGCGAGTCGACACCGCCCTGCCGGCACCCCGCCAGTGCAAGCAGGATTATCGTTATGATAGCACTCAGTTGTTTCATTTCGTCTAACTTTAATTTGACTGCAAAGGTACAAAAGTTTTCTGTATATATAGTAATGTTCTGCAACAATAAAGTGTACCTGTTGGCGGAATTAATTTATTTATCACGAATTAAAGAAACTAAGGAATATATATTAGGAGGTGAGGAATTTGTAAAACTCGAATATCACGAAATTGTAAATTCTTTAATTCTTACAATTCTTGATAAAAATTAAAGCGTGACTTTTATAGATGATTTTTTCTCATGCAGATCATGCGGCTACTTTATCTCATGCAGATCACGCAGCTACTTTATCTCACGCAGATCACGCAGATTTTGCAGATAGGCTTATCACGCGGATTGCAGATCACGCGGCTAGTTTATCTCATGCAGATCACGCAGATTTTACAGATAGGCTTATCCAGCAGATTGGTTGTTTTTTGATTAAAACAACTCGAACAACTAACACAACATAAATGATTGTCTATTGTCGTCTTTTATTCTTTATAATAGGTTGTTTGAGTTGATTAAGTTGTTTTTAATCTGCAAGATAGGATAATCTGAAAAAATCAGCCCAATCTGCATGACTAAAAAACATCGGCGTGACATCTCCCCGCTGTGGGCACGGCATCAGCCGATGGTGAACTCGTCGGCATCGCGCCACGCAGGGAACTTTTCGCGGAACTGTGCCAGCAGGGCAGGGGAGAGGTCGGCTGTGATGATGGGGCTGGTCATGCGCTGGGCTATCACCTTGCCCTTAAAATCGACGACAATCGAACTGCCCTCGCCATATTCCACACCCTGCGGGTCGGTGCCACAGCGGTTGGTGCCGATGACATAGCACTCGTTCTCGAGCGCGCGAGCGATGAGCAGCTGCCGCCAGGCGTACTCGCGCGAACGTGGCCAGTTGGCGACAACGATGAGGATGTCGTAGTTGTTCTTGACATTGCGGCAGAACACTGGGAAACGCAGGTCGTAGCACACCACCAACTTGATGTTGAACCCACGGAACCGCACAATGGGAGCCGCCGTGCGACCGGCATTGTACACCTTGTCCTCGCCACCGAAGGCAAACAAGTGACGCTTGTCATAGAAGGTCTCCTCGCCATTGGGCTCGACGAAGAAAGCGCGGTTGTAGAGTTGCGCTGCCGTGCTGGCCAGGAAACTGCCGCAGATGGCCACTCGATGCTCTTGTGCCAACTGGTGCAGCAGCCGCATGGTGTCGCCCGTGTTGCGCTCGGCCAGACTCAATGCCTGGTCGCGGTCGCTGGTCATGAAACCTGTCGAAAACTGTTCGGGCAGGACCACCAAGTCGGTGTCGTCGGGCATGTTCTGGAAGTGATGTCGCAGTTGGGCCAGATTGGCTTCCTTGTCACCCCACGCGATATTGTCCTCGATGAGCGTGACCTTGAGATTACGTGATAGCACGACTTTTTAATTAAGAATTAATAATTAATAATTAAGAATTGAGATTACAGCCATTGCTGTTCACACCGCAAAGTTCTCGGGATGGCGGCCTATGTGCCCCTGGTAATACCGCTTGATGGCCTGCATGTCGGCCTCGATATCGCCCGTGACATCAAAGATGCGGTCGATGCACACCTCGCGCGTGCCATAGTCGATGTAGCCTAGCACCACAGGCACATTGGCTGCCTGGGCGATGCGCAGGAAGCCGGTGTGCCAGTGCGTGTTGTGGCTGCGGGTGCCCTCGGGGGTGACTGCCACCCACAGTCGCTCGTGGCGATTGAACTCGGCCACCACACCATCGGTGACGTGGGCGTGACCGCTGCGGTCCACAGGTATGCCACCCAGACCGCGCATCAAGTAACCCATGGGAAAGAAGAACCAGGTTGACTTCATCAAGAAACTGGCCTTCATTCCCACCGAGCGTGTCGCCAACTCACCCAGGACAAAGTCCCAGTTGCTGGTGTGGGGTGCAACGCATATCACACACTTAGGTGTGGGTGGAATGTTCGATGAGAACTTCCACCCAGCAAGGTCAAGAATCCATTTTGCCAGATTCATTGCGGCAACATGCATTACTGCTTCTTGGGCAGCAGAGCGTTCATCTTGCCTACAATGTTGTTGGCCTCCTCGCGGAACCACTCGGTCAGAGCCTTCTCGTCGGCCTTTGTGAACTTGTTGCCCACGCGCTTCACGCCCTGGGCTTGCAGCATGGCGATGTCAATGATAATCTCGTTCCACTTGTCGTGGTTCTCGTCGGTGCTCAGCAGATCTTGAGCCATGATGCACTCGCCTGCCATCTCGCCGCATGCACGTTGGATGGCTTTTTTCAGTTGTCTCTTGTTTGCCATATTATGTTGTGATTTAATAATTGAGATTACACATTATATTATTAATGGCTTGAGCCATGAATTATTGCGCTAAAGTAGTCAAAAAATGCGATGTGGGCAAGATTTTTAGTCAAAAACGGGTCAAAATCTACTTTTTTAGTGAAAAAATGAAAAAAACGCCCGAAAAATTTGCCCATGTCAAAAAACGACAGTAATTTTGCACTCGCAATTTGGTGATATCGTCTAGTGGTCTAGGACGCCGCCCTCTCACGGCGGAAACCAGGGTTCGAGTCCCTGTTTCACTACTAACATAATTGGTGATATCGTCTAGTGGTCTAGGACGCCGCCCTCTCACGGCGGAAACCAGGGTTCGAGTCCCTGTTTCACTACCACCAACGAGGCTGACTCAACATTGAGCCAGCCTTTTTTGTGCGCTCGCCTGGGCTGCGAGGCAGATGACACAGGGTGCGACAAAATGACAACGAGAGTGACATGGGCGATGAGCAGGGTGACAGATTGTCGCACATATCACACTGGCACATGCATTGCTATTCATCGATATGGTTTTTATCAACGAATATAACAAATTAAAATATCTCAACTATGAAGATTAAACCACTATCTGACCGAGTTCTCATCGAACCGGCTAAGGCCGAAGAAGTCGTGGGCGGCATCATTATCCCCGACACAGCGAAAGAAAAACCCCTCAAAGGCATCGTCAAAGCCGTGGGGCAAGGTACCAAGGACGAAGCAATGGTTGTCAAGGAAGGCGACACAGTCCTCTACGGCAAATATGCCGGAACAGAGATTGAAGTCGATGGACAGAAACTGCTCATGATGCGACAGAGCGATGTGCTCGCCATCGTCGAGGAATAATACACTTGTTTACTGGTTTACTTAAAAGAAAAACAACTATGGCAAAGATTATAAAATTTGATATTAAGGCTCGCGAAGAACTCAAGAAGGGCGTTGATCAACTGAGCAATGCAGTCAAGGTGACACTTGGTCCCAAAGGCCGCAACGTGATTCTGGACAAGAAGTATGGTGCTCCCCACATCACCAAGGACGGTGTGAGTGTGGCACGTGAGGTGGAACTCGAGGATGAGTTCCAGAACATCGGCGCACAACTGGTCAAGGAGGTCGCCTCGAAGACCAATGATGACGCAGGCGATGGCACCACTACCGCTACTGTGCTGGCGCAGGCTATCGTCAACGAAGGTCTGAAGAATGTTGCCGCTGGTGCCAACCCCATGGATGTCAAGCGCGGCATCGACAAGGCCGTCAAGGCTGTGGTCGAGAGCATCAAGGCTCAGGCACAAGAGGTGGGCGATGACCTCGAGAAGATTCGCAACGTGGCTCGCGTGAGTGCAAACAATGACGACCAGATCGGTGACATTATCGCCACTGCCATGGAGAAGGTCAAGAAAGACGGTGTCATCACTGTCGAGGAGGCCAAGGGCACTGACACTACTGTTGATGTGGTCGAGGGTATGCAGTTTGACCGTGGTTACATTTCGCCTTACTTCGTGACTAACGCCGAGAAGATGGCCACCGAGATGGAGAACCCCTACATCTTGCTCTTTGACAAGAAGATTTCGGGCCTGAAGGACATCCTGCCTCTGTTGCAGGGTGCAGTGCAACAGCATCGCCCCATGCTCATCATCGCTGAGGATGTTGACGGTGAGGCACTCGCATCGCTCGTGGTCAACCGCATCCGTGGTTCGCTCGAGGTGTGCGCAGTCAAGGCTCCAGGCTACGGCGACCGCCGCAAGGAGATGCTTGAAGACATTGCCATCTTGACAGGTGGTGTGGTCATCAGCGAGGAGAAGGGCCTGAATCTGGAGGGCGCAACACTCGAAATGTTGGGTACGGCCGAGAAGGTGACCGTGAGCAAGGACAATACAACTATCGTCAATGGCGCTGGTGACAAGCAGGCCATCGCTGACCGTGTGGCACAAATCCGTGCACAAATCGAGGTTACTAAGTCGACCTATGACAAGGAGAAACTGCAGGAGCGTCTGGCCAAGTTGGCAGGTGGTGTCGCAGTGATCTATGTGGGTGCGCCCAGCGAGGTCGAGATGAAGGAGAAGAAGGACCGTGTGGACGACGCACTGAGTGCAACCCGTGCCGCTGTGGCCGAGGGTATAGTTCCTGGTGGAGGTGTCGCATACATCCGCTGCATTGACGCTCTGGACGGCCTCAAGGGCGACAACGACGATGAGACCACCGGTATTCACATCATCCGTCGTGCCATCGAGGAGCCGCTGCGTCAGATTGTCAACAATGCCGGCATGGAAGGCGCCGTCGTTGTCGACCAGGTGCGCAAGGGCACTGGTGACTATGGCTTCAATGCTCGGACCGACCAGTATGAGAACCTCTTCGAGACCGGCGTGATCGATCCTGCCAAGGTGGCTCGTGTGGCTCTGGAGAACGCTGCATCGATTGCAGGCATGTTCCTCACCACCGAGTGCGTCATCGCCGAGAAGAAAGAACCCGAACCCGCCGCACCTGCCGCTCCTGGCATGGGAGGAATGGGTGGCATGATGTAATCATCTGAAAAAACATAGTGAAAACCGACCCTGAGGCGACCTGACATTTCATCAGGCCGCCTCGGTTGTGTATTGGTGCTGTAAAAGTGTAAGGATTTTTTAATGATAGGATAACATTTTGTCTAATATCACGTTATATCATTATGTGCAAAATATGCCCTATCAAGGGCGATAGTTATTATCAAAAAAAAATTTGTGAGCTATATTTTTTTTTGGTAACTTTGCACGCTCCAACTTAATGAAATGGGCCGTAACTACGGCTCAAATGGGTTGGAATTGTTTGTGATATTTTTATAATAATTTGAGCCTCAGCATTTTATGCTAGACTTGAAGCCCCAGAGATATGCCCGCTGCTGTTCATAATGTGACTGCCGATAAGTCGATTCGCGAATCGCAACCTCAATGGTTTGCTATGCGCGCAACTTATCACCGAGAGGCAGCGGTGAAGCAACTCCTCGACATGCAGGGCATAGAATCTTATCTGCCCCTGCGTCAGGTCATCAAAACGGTGAGGGGACGCAAAGTCCGCACGATGGCACCACTGGTCAGCAGTCTTCTCTTTGTATATTGTGAGAGGGAACGCCTGAAACAGTTCAAAGCCAAGGTTCAACACTTACAGTACATGACCCATCCTGTTGATGGGCGCAATGTCCCCATCATTGTACCCCAGCAGCAAATGGATGATTTCAAGGTTGTCACCCGGTGTGACAATGGCAACCTGGTGTTTTTCAAGCCAGGTGAGCTAGATCTCCAGAAAGGTGCACATGTGCGCTTGCATGGCGGCACATTTGATGGCCTTGAGGGGAATTTCATGAAGGTGACTGGCAAGCGCAATCGGCACGTGGTTGTCGAGGTGAAAGATGTGCTGGCGGTGGCTGTTGATTGTACTGATGCTCAATTTGTCGAGGTATTATGAATACGACATTAACCTCTATATTGATTGTTGTTTTGGCGGTTTCATTCCTTGCCGAATGGATTGTCATTAAAGCAGCATATAAACTTAGATTATTCGATAAACCCAACACTCGCAAGATTCACCACAACTTCATTCCCCGTTTGGGAGGATGTATCATATTGCCTGTCCTTGTTCTGGGACTATTTCTGGGCTACAGCCTCGATCAGGATGCGTTCCTCCAATTGTTCAAGGGCAGCGAGACATCATTGGTGGGCTTGTTGATGGCTGCGGGCGTTGTCTACATATTTGGCTTCTTTGATGACTTGGTGAATATCCGCTATCGCAACAAGTTTGTGGCTCAGATACTCTCAGGACTGTCAATGTGCCTCTGTGGACTCTTCATTGATTCGTTGCATGGCTTTTTGTGGATGGACAATCTTCCTGTAGTTTTGTCTTGGATAGTCACTGTTTTTTCGGTGGTCTATATTTCTAACGCCATCAACTTTATTGACGGCATTGATGGACTTGCAGGCAGCCTTGGAGTCATTGCACTGATTTATTATGGTGTGGTATTCCACATGATGGGATGTCCTGGATTTGTAATGGTTTGTGTGCTGATTCTCATCGCGCTTGTGGCACTGCTTCACTTCAATCTTTTTGGCAAAGTTGAATCCAAAACTAAGGTGTTTATGGGTGATGCGGGCTCATTGAGTCTGGGTGTTTTGCTGTGCGGTTTAGGGGTGTATGTGTTGCAGCGTGCCGAGTTGGCAGATTCCAGTTCTGCAAATTTCGTTCTTGCTGTAGCACCATTGATGCTGCCATCTTTTGATGTGGTGAGAGTGGTCATGGTGCGTAAACTCAATGGTAAGAATGTGTTTATGGCCGACAAGAGCCACATTCATCATAAACTTTTGGCTATGGGATTATCTCAGAGCCAAACATTGATATGCTTGATATTCATTGACTTGGTGATGGTTGTCACTGCTGTTTGCATGATGACCGTTATTAACGTGAACCTCGTAATCCTGATTGAAGTGATCATGTTCACCATATTGGTCTTGATGATAAACCGAAAAATGAAAAAATAACAGATATGAAAGCAAAAGTTCTATTTTATTCGCTGCTGTTTGCACTTGTGGTTACATCGTGCACGGCACCCAAATTGGGTTATTTCCAGGACTTGGAGTCTGGCCAGTCTTTTGACTTGAGGCAATCCGAGAGAATAAGGATTCAACCAGGTGACAAGTTGTCCATTATCGTTAGTAGCAAAGACCCGCAGCTTGCTTATCTTTTCAATTTGCCAGTTGTTGGTCGATTTCAGTCATCTTCAGCTGAAGCTGCTTTGGCAACTTCTCAGGTAACAAGTTATACTGTAAATCCTGATGGAGCAATATATTTTCCTGTTATTGGAAATATAGTTGTAGGTGGAATGACTCGCACCGAGGTCACTGAATATATTCGCAATAGATTGATTTCTGAGGATTTACTCAAGGATGCAGTCGTTACTGTAAACTTTTTAGATCTCTATTATGAGGTCATGGGAGAGGTTAAAAATCCTGGCAGATATCCTATCGACCATGATCAAGTGACCATTCTTGATGCTATTGGTCGTTCTGGCGACCTCACTATTTTTGGCAAACGCGAGAATGTCTTAGTCGCTCGCGAAGAGAATGGCACCCAGAGGTTTTACCGTATTGATTTGACAAAGGCTGAAGACCTATATAATTCTCCTGCTTTCTATTTAAAGCAAAACGATATAATTTATATTGAGCCCAATGCCAAGAAAGGACGTGAGTCAATAGATAATGGTACAACATTTATCCAGCCCAGTTTCTGGATCTCTGCGATATCCTTGTTGTCAACACTTTGTGTTCTTATTTTCAAATAATTGTGAAGATGGAAGAAAATAATTATTACGGTGGTACAGCCCAGCAGTCGCAAGACGATTTTATCAAACTTGTTGAGTGGCTCGAGTATTGTCGCTACAAATGGCATTGGTTTGTGATCTCTCTTGCTATAGCTGCCACTTTAGCATTAGCATATATTGTCACTCAGCAACCCGAATTCACTCGTACGGCTCAAGTCTTGGTTAAGCAAGATAATAACTCGTCACTTTCTAGTGACTTCAGTGCATTGTCTTTCGGCATAACTGGTGGGAGAACCAATCTTTACAACGAGATGTTTACTTTTGATTCACCAACATATATGCATGAAGTCGTGAAGCGGCTAAACTTGGACATGAATTACATCACGAATGGACGCTTTCATGACAATGTGTTGTATGGTAGCAATTTGCCAGTTAAAGTGGTGATACAAGATGTTGGTGAAGATGAGTCAGCCGCGCTCACAGTTGACTTCGAGAAACCAGATGTTGTTATTTTGAGTAATTTCAAAGGTCCACAACTTGAAGAAGTGGATAAAAGAAAAGTGAAAGGCAAACTTGGAAGTCTATTAGAAACGCCTATTGGGAGAATTTTAGTTACTCCCTCGGGGCAATGTCCTCTCACTTTTCCTCAACAACAAATCGAGGTGCGGCGTGCTGCATTAAAAGATGCTACAAATCATTATTCTTCTAAGCTTGATGTTAGTATTCCAGAAATGAAGGCATCTGTGATTCAGATGAAAATTGAGGATCAGTCTGCACAGAGAGCAGAAGAAATCTTGAGAACGTTGTTCGATGTTTATAACCAAAAGTGGGTTGATGACATCAATGAGCAGGCTGTAAGCACATCAAAGTTTATTGATGAGGAATTAAAGCAAATTGAGTCTGATTTAGGTAGTGTGGACGATGATATTTCTGCTTTCAAAAGCAAAATCATGAGTCCTGATCTTGCGGCTACAGCAACGATTAGTTTGCAACGTGCAGAAGTCGCTGGCAAGGAACTGATGGAATTGAGTAATCAGATCTTCATGGCCAAGTATATACGCAAACAGTTGAGTGACGAGAATGGAAAATACAAGATGTTGCCAGCCAACTCGGGCATTGATAATGCTTCTGTCGGTAGTCAGATATTGGCATACAATGAAAAGTTGACTCAAAGGAATGCCCTTATAGCTAATAGTGGTGCTAGCAATCCTTTGGTTATGGAACTTGACCAATCACTGGCTGCTACTAGACAGGCGATTATCGCTTCGTTAGACAATGTAATAGTAACTCTGAGTAATCATATTGCATCTGTTAAAGGATCACAGTCACAGTCAAAGGGCGAGATTGCTTCTACTCCATCGCAGGCCAAATATCTCTTGAGCGTTGAGCGACAACAAAAGGTTAAGGAGCAACTTTACATTTTCTTGCTTCAGAAGAAGGAAGAGAATCAATTGTCTAAGGCATTCACGGCATATAATACCAAATTGCTAAATCCACCCTCAGGTAGTAAGCATCCTAGTAAACCAGTGAAAACTACAATTATGATCATTGCATTGACACTAGGATTGTTGCTTCCGATGCTGCTGATTTTCATCTTGGTGAATATTGACAATGTGGTAAAAACACGCAAAGATATTGAGACACTTTCTATCCCATTTGTTGGGGAAATTCCGTTGGGATATAAGCGACATGGTGGCTTGTTGTCTTTCTTGAACAAGCGTAAAGAAATACGTCAAATCGTAGTCAAGGATAAGAGCGGCAATACCATCAATGAAGCTTTCCGAGTGTTGCGCACCAATCTTGAGTTCATTTCAGGTAAGGAAAAGGGGTGCAGGACTATGATGTTGACATCATCTTTTGCTCACTCAGGAAAAACATTCGTCTCGGCCAACTTGGGTATGAGTTTTGCTATCAAGGACAAGAAAGTGCTAGTGATTGACCTGGATATGCGCAAGAGCTCATTGTCCACATTGGTTGATAAACCGAATGTTGGTATTGCTGACTATCTCAGTGAAAATAT
>Ga0256407_10014738_pt1 | contig 10220 bp, 4 predicted proteins | sample RumenRJG_04DNA_FD_193489 | JGI IMG/M metagenome (GOLD analysis project Ga0256407, IMG submission 193489) | Bovine rumen microbial communities from Lethbridge, Alberta, Canada - RJG_04 | ecosystem: Host-associated > Mammals > Digestive system > Stomach > Rumen | place: Canada: Alberta | collected... | reverse complement strand
CGACGCCAAGTACCCCATCGCACTCGACTTCATGTTCCAGCTGGCGAAGCGTATCCGCAAGTACAACGGTATGCAGATCGTCATTACGCAAAATATCAAGGACTTCGTGGGCAGCGAGGAGATCGCCCGCAAGTCCACGGCAATCATCAACGCCTGCCAATACAGCTTCATCTTCGCGCTGGCGCCGAACGACATTCAGGATCTCGTCAAGCTCTATGAGAACGCCGGCGGCATCAATGAGAGCGAGCAGGAGCAGATCGTGCAGGCGCCCCGCGGCCAGGCGTTTACCATCATGAGCCCCACCAGCCGCTCCACCTTCCGCGTGGAGACCGGCGAGAGCATGATCCACATGTTCGAGGACCGGGAGTACGTCAGCCAGTATTTCAAGGGCGAGCAGGGCGCCGAGAACTGGGAGGACTTTGTCGCGGAAAGCCGCGACGCGCACGAAGAAGCCGTCATGTCCCGCTGGAGCTCGGAGGAAGAAGAGGAAGAGGCACCTGCCGCCGCCCGCCAGTCCGTCATGTTCGAGGAGATCGACGAGGCGGACTACGAAGAAAAGCCGGAGCCGAAATCCGGCGGCATTACCTTCGAGGAGATCGACGAGGCGGATTACGAAGAAGCGCCGAAGGCGAAATCCGGCGGCATTTCCTTCGAGGAAATTGACGCGGCGGACTACGAGGAGCCCGACCGGAGGGCGGCTGCCTTCGAGGAGGTAAAGCCCGCGGTTCCCGCTGCTGCGGGCGCGGCCGCTGCGGAGCAGTACGCCGCCATGCCCGCCATGATGGGCATGTTCGAGGCGATGACGAGCAAGATGACCGAGGCGTTCGAGCGCATCGGCGCATCGGCTGCCGCGCCGCAGCAGATCAACGTTGTGGCAGACGCCGGACTCTCCGCACAGATCGCGGAGAAGGACGCGGAGATCAGACGCCTGCGCGAGGAAATGGAACAGCTCAGGCAATCCATGGCGCAGGGCGGCGCCTCCGAATTGAAGTCCGACGACGATCTGGACTTCGAGATCGGCTGGGATACGGAAGAAGACTTTGCCGACGAGCGGGAGTTCGATCAGGGCACAGAGAAGACGTCTTCCGGCAAGCCCGACGACGAGATCGATTGGGACGAAGAAGATGCGGATGATATGCCCTCGATCGAGATCGACTGGAATGCAGAGGATACCTTCTCCGACGACGAACCCTCGGAAGAGCTGGACTGGGCGGAGGACGCCGGAGAAGCGGAATCCACCGAGGAGTCCGGCGCGGACGACGAAGACGTGTTCGACCTTTCCGCGTTCCTTACCCGCAGCGTAGAGCACGCGCAGTCCCTCACCTTTGTCGACCGTATGCGCCGCGAGGGACAGGAGACCGCCGAGATCTCGCTCGAGGAGCTCATGGAGTTCCTGGAGAAGAGAAAACAGCAGGCGAGAGAAATTGCTTAAGCAAAAGTGTTGGGAGTGACCATGATGAGGACATTCTTAAAACAGATGAAAGGGATCGGTCGTAGCGCAAGACGCTGGGGCGGGCATATCACGCTCGTTTCGGCGCTGCTGCTCTGCGCCTTGATCGCGACCGGCGTCGCAAACGCATCCAGCGAGCTGAACTCGCCGGATTCGGCGAGTGCGCCGTCGGAGGAGGTTACACCGACCAACTCGAGCTCGTCGGCTGCGCGTAAGGATTCGACGTACCTGTTCGAGGTCACCACCGGTGTGCGGACGAAAGATGGATTTGAGGATAAGATCGAATTCTTCATCATCACCTACACCACGACGGGAACCGGACCGAACAAAACGGTCAGCAAGTTCCTGTTCCCCTCCAAAGATGGCTGGACCAAGACGTATGCCCTGCTGACGGATCCGGAAAGCACCTTGGTGAAGCATCCCAACGCGCAGGCGGAGGCGGACGCGGCGATCCGGAGTACGTACGGCTACGAGGCGTCCAGCCTGCAAAAGGGGCGGAGCCTGTTCCAGTCCTATTCCACGGATCAGTACCTGTTTACCTCGCCGGATGAGATCACGGAGATCAAGCGTGTGCAGTTTTTCGGCAGCGACCACGGCAACTGGGACTGCCGCGCCGTGCGCGTTTTCAAAGTGAGTGAGCTGAATGGACTGTATCGCAGCAACGTTGGTTCGAGCGATTGCTACATCGATTTCAGCGGCGATCTGATCGCTGAGGGAAAGAATGTCTCGAGCCAGAATCTCAGCTGGAAGAACGACAAGCTGGTCGGCTCGGAGACGGATGAGAGAAAGGCAACGGAGATCCTGCTCAAGACCTCCGGCTTTGACGAGAGCTACCAGCATCACAATCTGCAAAGCAACACGAACAAGACCATCGCGCTGCGTCTGGACTTTGCCGACGTCTACGGCGCCGGCCTCGAGTCGCTGGGCGCGACGTCGACAACCAACAATACGCTCACGAACATGGGCGTCGCGGAGAGCATGGCGGTGACCGTGTACTATTTCGATTGCTACGGGATCGAACACGCGGTGCGTGTGCCGGCTGTGCTGAACTCCGTGGAGCTCACCAAGAGCCTGCTCTCGCAGGAGGATCGGGAGAAACCGATCGGCGGCTTTGCGCAGCAGGGCGAGGGCATGGCGCTCGGCATTTTCCTGCCGGACTATGTCTCCCTTTCCGACAAGAAGGGCGTTACCGTGACCCTCGGCGCCGCAGAGGCGACGAACGCGGTTGGTTTGACAACGCTGGGCGGTATGCCCACCGGCACAGCGGGAACTCTTCGCACCGACCGCATCAAAGTGAGCGAAACCGACACGATCAGCGTCGTCACCATGGCGATCTACGACATGACCAAAGCGGGGGACGATGCCGTTCAGATCAGCGCGAAGGTCAACGACAAAACCAGCGCGATCGAATACAGCTACAGAACGGCGAAGGGCGAAACAGCCGATCCGATCTATTACCGGCCCGTGCAGACGACGAACGGTAATATGCTCCAGATCGGCGCAAACAGCCTCAGCATTACGGCGTATGAGAACGGCAAGCTCCTTGCGCCGCGGGACAAGACGGAGCGTTATCTTCTCGAACTGACGACGGACGACCTCGAGGGCGCCGGCACGAAGGACGATATCATGATGACCATCAGCTGGATCGACCTCAACGGCAACGCCAAGGTTTCCGGCACGCTCAACGTGCGCGAGCTGTCCCGTGACTTCAACGGCTGGTGGTTCGGTAGCGCCGAACAGGACATCGGCTATTATGAGGGCGTCGCCGCCGGACAAACGCTGCGGTTCCTTGTGCCGCTCCAGCAGGTGAAGGCGATCACAGACATTCAGGTGTGGATGGCCGAAGGCGGGAGCCGCGACGACTGGCAGATGAAGGATCTGAAGATCTCCACGGTCACGACATACAGCAAGCGCAACGTGGTCTGGGAGGCGTTCAGCCAGGACGGCGTGACCAGCCCATTGCGCTATGATCGTGAGGTCAGCGGCGATGTGGTCTACCGTTTTTCGGACAACTGCCTCAATCCCGCGCTGATCCAGCAGGGGGCGGATACGCTGACCAACGTGGGCCCGACCCGCACGGACAATATCATCGGCGAGGGAACGAGCGCCGACGTGAATACCGTCAAGCGCGTGGACTGGTCGCAGTACCGCTTTTCCATGACCTATCAGGAGGCGTCTCAGGATCTGGGCTTCTGCAAAGAGCGCTTCCTCTACGCGGTGACGGTCAATGTCGGCGGCAACGGTGAAGCGACGCTGGAAGACGGCGACTGCGGCTCCAACAACCTCTTCTACTTCTGCTTGATTTTCAAGAACGGATGCAGCGGCTATGTGTTGGCGAACCAGCAGCTTCCCTCGGACGGCTTTATTTCCGGCGCGTCGCAGACGTTCTATATCTCCACCAATCAGGACTACGGCGATGTGACCGCCGTGCAGATCATCCCGGAGGATCTCTCCGAGGACAGCGATGCCTTCGATAAGCTGAAGATCGATTCCATCGAGATCAAGCGGCAGAGCAACTCGGCGCTGGTTCCGGTGTGGACGATCAACAACGTCGGCTGGATCAGCATCGACTACCGCGATAACGCGCAGATGCAGTCGGTTACCGGTATGGCGGGCCGCGGCGCAGCAGAGCTGGCGCGCAGCTATACGGTGGACGGCAGCACCTTTGACGCCAACTTCATGCTTTCCATCACGACGCAGGGCTACCCCGCGGGCGGCAGCCAGTTTGTGGGCAACCTCGCGGCGACCGTCTACTATGATTCCTACAGCCCGTCCAAGGGCTCTGAGGAACTCAGCGACGTGACCAAGAGCATGTATTCGTACATGAACCGCACGGCGCTCGGATCTTCGGATCTCATTGGCGGAAAGACCATCAGCGATCCGAGCCTCATGTTCCGTCCGGATCACACCGACCGCTTCTACTTCAGCCTCAGCGACGTAAAGAACATCAACCGCATCGAGCTGGCGGTGACCAGCGCGGTCGATACGGAATGGCGGATCTCAGACGTTTCCCTGTTCCTGGTGAACGGCGAGGGCACGCTGAGCATCAACAGAAACGGCGAGTACCAACGCATCTACCGCGTGGGCGAGGAGTTGACGGAGCTTGCCCACGGCGACAGCGAATCGTCGCCCGCCTACAGCGTGCTCCTGCAGCATTATGACGGGACGACGAACTCGTTCGGTGAAAAGATGAACGCGGAGCCGATGCTCATCAACATCTACTTCGACGGGAAAGACATTCCGATGAACCCGGAGGCGGCGCAGTGGTCGTCGATCATCTCGCGTGAACCGCCTTCGGAGAACGATACGCTCAGCCTCTTTGTGTACCCGGATGCGGACGCCAAGGCGGACCCGACCTTCGGCCCCGTGGCGGCGATCGTATACACCGATACGTCGGACGCGACGATCCAGGTTTCCAGTGGCGACCTGATCATTGGCAGCGGCGACAATTCTACCGGTCTGAACCAGACCATGTATAACGGCCAGAAGGTCTACTACATGACCGGGATCAGCGCGAGCAGATTCAAAGCGCTGCAATCCGTTACGCTCTTCGAAGGACAGGGCAGCGGCATTCAGGGCACTGTGCGCGCCGTGGTGCGGCAGATCCGCAGCGGCGTCGTGATCCGGACATGGGAGCTTGAACGCACCGGCAGCACCAATCGCTTCGGCATGGAGCTGAGTTCGCTACCCTCGGTGAGGACGGAGCGCAAGCAGCAGGTTCAGATCCAGCTCGGTGACGACGTGCCCAAGATGACGCTGTCGGAGAAAAACAATCTCGCGGTGGCGCTGTGGTACCGCACGGACGATATCACCGGCGCGGAGCTGCGTTCGCCGTACATCTACCTGACCGACAAGCAGTTCACCGAGATCGGCCCGGGCCGTGTGATCGACCTGACCTTCGAGGAGAAGTGCATCGGCGAAATCACCGGCATCAACATCGTGGGAATGGGCGAGGTCACCGGTACGATCGAATCGGCGCGCGTGGTCGACTATGAATACAGCCTCGACACCAGAGCGATGGATTCGGTCCATGCCGAGTATGGCTTTATCTCGTCGATGCCGATTTCGGGTGTGCCGAGCCGCATGACGCCCAATGGCAGCGTCGGCCTGCTGACGCTGGACTTCGAGACCGGCGAACCGGCAGAGGGTAAGCATGAGGGCGGCGGAACGGACGCTCCGGTGAGCCTGACGCTGGGCTACTTCGACGTGTATGGCAACCTCCTCCAGAGAACTTACAGCGACATTCGTCCTTATCTGATCGACGGAGCCGTGAACTTCCCGAGCAAGAGCTCGACGACGGCGCGCCTGCTGGTCAAGGATATCGCGATGCTGCGCTGGATCGAGGTGGAGCCCAAGAGCGACATTCCCACCGACACGGCGAGCTGGACACTTGACAGCATGAGCGCCCTGCTGGGCGACAGCGGCAAGCCCACAGACCGCGTTGTCAAGGGGATCGTTCGTGAGGGCACACCCTTGAAGATCATATTTGCCGACGTCACGCTCCACGCGATGGCAAGCACTGCGGGCGACGGCGAGACGACCGTCAAGTACAGTGAAAACGGCGCGCTGGATATTCTCGCGAAGTCGGGCGGCACCGTGACCATTACGCCGACGCTGACGGGCAGCTACGACGGCTGGACAGCCGTGGCAGACCGCATCGTGGACGGCTTCCCGGCAAGCGCGACCTCGACCATCAGTTTGGACAACGGCAAGATCATATTCAAAGCGCCCGTGAACACGACCGGCTCCACGATCCAGTATCGAGTCACCGTGCGTGCCGTTGAGTCGCCGGATATCTATACGATCGTGAACATCGGCGTTGAGACCGCGCCGGCTGCCACCACCGCGCCGGATACTGCGCCCGCGCCGGATACCGCGACCGGGTCCGGGACGACAACCACACCGGGGACGGCGACCGCTCAGGAGGCAGCAACGCCTCCTGAGACGAGCTCGCCGGACTCCGCGAACTCGCCGGACTCCGCGAACTCGCCGGAGACAACGACTCCGCCGGATACCACAACTTAACCGGATACCCGAGTTTCCCCGTGGAGGGGGCGATTCAGAACCGGCTGCCCAAAACAATCGACCGGAAGGCGGCGGATTCGTTCTGAACCCGAGTATCGGCCTGGGGGGATAACCTATGGAAAAGCTAAGCATCAAAAAACCTCTGATCATCACCCTCGCAGTGCTCTTAGGAATTATCATCATCACCGTCGCGGTCACGCTGATTTTGCGTGGCCGCGGCGGAGCCACCTTTGGCGGCAGCGATGTCCCGTATCCCTATACCTGGACGGAGCGGGATGACGGCAAGATCAGCCTGAAGCTCAAGACGGGAGACGCGGCGGGCGCCGCGTGGAGCGTCAAGACCTCGGACGGCGCCGTGGCAACGGTCAGCGTCGGCCGCACCAGCGGCAAGGAAACCGCGGTTACCGTTTCGCCCGAATCGGTGGGCCTCGAGGAAGTGACCTTGGAACTGCTGAGCGGGGAGGAGCGCCTTGCGGAGCTGGTTCTTGGCATAGAGGTCAGCAACGTGAATGACAGCCTTGTCGCGACCGTCGCGAACCACAGCGAGCGCGCCTTGCAGACGACCGTGCGCGGCGGCGAGGAGACGGGCCATGCCTTTACCGTGCGCAGCAGCGACACCGGCATGACGATCTACGTCGAGGATACGGAGGGTCTCACGAGCGAAGGGGCGATGTGGGATTCCGAGAGCAGCAACACGATGGTGGCCTATGTGTCCGAAATCAACGTTTCGGATGAGGGCGTCACCATCCATCTGGAATCCAGAGTCAACGGCGCCGCCGAGGTGTCGGTTTACAGCGCGCGGGACAGCATCTTATTTGTGTTCGATGTGCAGGTTGCCGGCGGTGAAATGACGCTGGTCGACAGCCGCGTCGAGACGCTGGAAGAAGAGACGGAAGAAGACGAAGAAGAGGAAACCTCCGCAGCGGAGGAAACCGCCGCGGCGGAGAGCGGGGTGCAGCCATGAGGGACGAGAAGAGAGCGGAAATCAAGCGCGTGCTGCTGGGCCGTACGATACTCGTTGAGGACGGGCGGCTGGCCGCCATTCCGGCGGGTACGTTTTTGCGCACGCCCATCGGCATCGGCGACGGCGCAGACGCGGTGCTCTTGTTGGGCATGACCCGCCGCATTCGGCACTATGCGTCGAAGGACGGCAAGGCGCGCATCATCGAGGCTGCGAAGAGGTCGATGCAGAACATCGGCCGGGGCCTTTACTTGACCGAACAGCCGGAGGCGGCCGCGTGCCTCATTCGCTATATCCTGACGCGCCCCGCGGTGCTGGTGTTCACCTGGGAGGACGGCATGCCCACGCTGACGGCGTGGACAGGGCGCGGACTCACGGGCTGGATCTCGCTGCGCCGCGCGATCAAGGCGTTTGAAGAGGGCTTGCCGGATTCGATCGCGGCGGCGGAGGTGAAGCCGTCCGAGGTGGAAAAGGACGCCCGCAAAGCGAACAAGGAAGAAAAGAAGCGCCAAAAAGCCGAGAAGAAAGCGGAAAAGAAGGCGCAGAAGGACGCCAAAAAGGCGGCAAAGCAGCAGGGCAAGAACAGCGCGCAGCCGCAGCCGGAACCGGCGCAGAGCGAGCCGGAGCCGCAGGCACCGCAGAGCGAGCCGGACAGCACGGACGAGGCATAACACGGAGGAATCGGCATGGCACTGGATTTGACGCAGCTCAAAAGAGACTTTCATACCCCCAAAACCGAGGTCACCGAGCAAACAAAGATGAGATACGGCAAGGTGCGAAAAAAGATGGAAGGGGTTTTTTCGCAGATCGGCGTGTATATCAACGATAAAGGCTTTGAGAAAACACAGTCCGGCGCGCCCCGCTTCTTTGAGTTCGGGGAGGACGGCTCGGTCATAAACGCGCTGGAGAAGGGCGAAGATGTGAAGTCCGAGGCGTTTCTCGATAAACTGGCGAAGGGCAGCGTCTTTGCGTTTCCCGCGGGGCAGGAAAAGCCGGTGCAGATCTCGCTTGACGACTATGGTGAAATTGGCTTCAGCAAGCCGCTGGACAACGTCATCGTTGCGAAGCAGCCGACGGCGCCGGTCAAGCCGCAGGAGCCGGTGAAGCCGCCGAAGCTGAGCGGCTGGGCGCGCTTTGCCAACGCGATCACGTTCGGACGCGCGTATAAGAAGGAAGTCCAGGCGAACAACGAGTACCCGGGGAAGCTGGAGCAGTACCAACAAGACCTGGAGCAGTATCAACTCGACGAGCAGCAGTATCAGCAGGACAAGGCGCAATATGAAAAAGATGCGGTCAAGCAGACGATGATGCAGCTGGGGCTCAAGAGAAGCCAGGGTGCGCGCAGCAAAGACGACATGACTGCCGAGATAGCCAACGAGCGCCGGAAGGAAGAAGCGCAGTTCGACGCGGTGATGGACAAGAACTTTGTTTCCAAGCTGGACGCCAAGCTCGAGTCGGTGAGCAACTTCTATCGTCCGCACCCGGTTCAAAACATGGCGCTCACCGGCACGAAGAACGGGCAGAGTTACACGCAGGAGCAGTTTGACCAACTCAAGCCCATTGACATCTCGGGGATCAGGATCGGCGGCAAGCAGCTCACGGACGACCAGTTCGCGGCGCTCGCCATGTGCGCGGCGATGACGCCGGATATCGGCGGAAAGGCGAAGGCGGAAGAGTACGGCCCGGACAGTCCGATTACGAACGAGGAGCATACGATTGTCAACAACACGTTTTATACCTGCGATTTGGGAAAAGACAACATCGGCGACCCGAAAAACAAGCAGTTCAGACCGCGTGAAAACGCGGGAGCGTTTTTTGGCCCGATCATCAATAAGGGGCGGGAAGCCGCTTTCAACGCGCTGAAGGAATATCAGGGCGGCAATCTCGAGCCGTTGGGAAGCTGATCGCCCATGGCGCAAAGCTCCAGATGCTGAATCAGGTACACAAAACCCTTGATAAGACGGAACAGCTGGTGAACGACGTTATGGTCGGCCGGATCGGAGACATAGCGCTGTCGGATCGAAACCTCACCGCGGCGGTGGAGAAAGAGAACGTGACGCCTCAGATGCTCTGGGGGTTAAAAGGCACGCAAAAGCTTGCCGACGTTTACCGCGAGAATGAGCGCGCGGAAACGCTGTTGCAGCTGGACAGCAATAAGCAGTTCTCGAACGGCCTCAGCGATAAGGAGCGCGCAGAGTGCATCAAATCGCGCCTGCAATTTGAAGCGGTCAACGAGAGCATCCGGCAGCATACTGAGAACGCAATGAAGAAACCGGGACTTGCTGAGAAGCTTAAACAGGCGCAAAAAGAAGTTGAAATAAAGACTGCGGCTAAAGCCAACGCAACCCCGAAAGAAGGAGAGACGCCGGAACAGGCTATGGAGCGGTTCGAGAGGGAGGTAAAGGAGATCGGACAGCAGGGCTTGATCGCGCAAAACAAATTGGATTTGTTGCAAACCAGAAATTTTGGCATGCCGGAGGTTTATATGTATGCGCCGGCAACGAACGGCTTAGAGTCGCTGACCAACACGCTCTTCCCCAATCAGGATAAGCTGATGAATCTCAAGGGCGAGGAGCTGGAGAACGCGCTCAAGGACCCGATGTTGGCGAACAAAAGTCTGGCGGATGCGCAAAAGGAGACGCAGAAGGCGGAGCCTGTCGTGCAGAAGCAGGTTGTAAAGGCCAAAGACACGGGAGACTTACAAGTTTGATCGGAAGCGAGGGCTGAACAATGGCGATCGCAAAAGATGAATTCAACCACGAATACATGACGCCCAAGGATAAG
>Ga0256407_10014736_pt1 | contig 10220 bp, 10 predicted proteins | sample RumenRJG_04DNA_FD_193489 | JGI IMG/M metagenome (GOLD analysis project Ga0256407, IMG submission 193489) | Bovine rumen microbial communities from Lethbridge, Alberta, Canada - RJG_04 | ecosystem: Host-associated > Mammals > Digestive system > Stomach > Rumen | place: Canada: Alberta... | reverse complement strand
AATTATTTTTTAGGTGGAATGCATAGTTATGCGTAATTTTTATTACCTTTGCAGACAAATTGAAAGCAATGGAATATAAAACTATCACCTTCGATAAAGCACTTGTAGAAATCTGTGAGTTCAACAATGGAACTGAGGTCACTGAATATCATGCGATGATTCACATCAGCCAACCCGGACTTCCTTTCGTCAACCAGTTGGAGGCTATACTCAATGCCTATAGTCTGTTGGTGGAACAGGAACTGCCTGGTGCGCAGGCAGTTTTCAAGCGCTACTATCTCAGCGACGCTGCCAACCAACAGGACGAGGTGATTGATGCAGATATGACCGACTGCGCCAAGAGCATCATCCAGCAGGCCCCACTCGACGGCACGAAGGTTGCCCTGTGGGCCTATCTTATGACGAATGTCCACTCGTCTATTACCCATGGCGGTCTCTACGTTGCTGAACACAATGGGTTCAGACACCTTTGGAACGGTAGCGCCCATAATCTGGCTGCCAATTCCGAATATCAGACGCGACTGCTCTTCAACGAGTATAATATGCAGTTGCTGGAAGAGGGTTGCACACTCAAGGACAACTGCATCCGCACCTGGTTGTTTGTCAACGACATTGACCTGAACTATGGTGGTGTAGTGCGTGCGCGCAACCAGTTCTTCTTCACTCAGGGACTGACAGTCAATACCCACTTCATTGCCTCAACAGGTATCGGAGGCCGACAGGCCGATCCTAACGTACTGACACAGATGGACAATTATGCCATCGGTGGCATCCAGCAGGAGCAGATTCACTATCTCTATGCCCCTACCCATCTGAATCGCACCAGCGACTATGGCGTCAGTTTCGAACGCGGTACCCGTGTTGACTATCAGGACCGCCGTCACGTCTTTATCTCTGGTACTGCCAGCATCAATAACAAGGGTGAGATAATGTATCCCAAGAACATTGTCAAGCAGACTGAGCGCATGTGGGAAAACGTCGAGGCATTGCTGAATGAAGCGGAATGCACTTTCGACGATGTGTGCGAAATAACGGTTTATCTCCGCGACACAGCCGACTACCCGTCGGTCAATAATATGTTTGAACAGCGCTTCCCCAACAAGCCCTATGTCATTGTCCATGCCCCCGTTTGCCGTTCCGGATGGCTGATTGAAATGGAATGCATGGCTGTACGCAAGGTCGACAACCCGCAGTTCAAGGCCTTCTGACCGTATCATTATTACCAATACTATCATACAAAAACTATGAAACAGACAGACTTACGCGTTGGCATCATTGCCACAGGATGGATTGCCGAAAAGGCAGCACTCACCATCCAACAATTAGAGGGAGTAACATGTCAGGCCGTGGCTTCACGCGCCATCGACAGGGCTCAGGACTTTGCCAGGAAATGGGGCATCCCCTGTGCCTATGGTTCGTACTCCGAATTATTGGATGCCGACGATATCGACCTTGTATATATAGGTACACCCCACTCTCACCATTTCGACGTAACGATGGAGGCTATTGAAAAGGGGAAACCTTGTCTGGTTGAGAAAGCTTTCATGGCTAACCACGACCAAGCCCTCCAAGTAGTCTGTGCCGCCCGAGCCAAGAAGGTGTTTGTGGCAGAAGCCATCTGGACACGCTATCAGCCTATCGTACAGACCATCCGCGACATCATCAGCAGTGGGCGACTGGGCGAACTGCGCCTGCTGACTGGCAGCATCGGCTACAGCATGGGCAACAAGCCACGCATCATGAGGGCAGACCTCTGCGGTGGAGCCTTGTTAGACTTGGGTGTCTATGGCATCAATTTCGTCCGCATGTTCTGCGATGCCAAGATAGAGCAGATTGAGTCACAATGCATGAAGTCGGATACCGGTATGGACCTCACCAACACCATTTCGTGGCGCATGGAGGGAGGCATCATGGCGAATATCCAATCGACTGCCTGCAGTGTCAACGACAATCAAGGTACCATCTGTGGTACTGAGGGCTATCTCATCGTTGACAACATCAACAATCCTCAGACAGTAAGGGTTTACAAGCGCGACCGCATCTTTGTTGAGGAAATCAAGGTACCTCAGCAGATTACGGGTTACGAATATCAGTTCCTGGCCTGTAAGGAAGCCCTGGCACAGGGACTCACCGAGTCGCCCTACATGCCACTCGACGAAACTCTCTACATCATGCGCCTGATGGACGACCTCCGCTTTAAATGGGGTGTCTTCTACCCGATGGACAGAAGAAGTGAAAAGTGAGAAGTAAGGCCTCACCCCCGACCCCTCCCCTAAAAGGGAGGGGAGGAGAAGGGAAAAGTGAGGCCTCACCCCCGCCCCTCTCCTATAGGCGAGGGGGAGAAGGAATAAGAAATGAGAAGTGAACATAGTTCATAGTGAAAAATCAATGGTCAAAGCTGCGATTAAGCGAGAGCAGAGCGATGCTTGCATCAGCTATGCCGAGCGTGAGCAGGTTCGATGTGAAACATCAATGGTCAATGGTCAAAAAAAGTCTCCCAAACGACTAAACGACTAATCTCCTAAACGACTAAACGACTAATCTCCCAAACGACTAAACGACTAATCTCCTAAACGACTAATCAAGAACTTCAGTAAAAATTTGTTTAATTCAAAAAAATGTATTAACTTTGCAACCGATTTCAAGGAAGACGTTGATTGTTAATCGGAAGGTTGGCAGAGTGATCGATCGCGCTGGACTCGAAATCCGGTATACCCCTTTCGGGTATCGGGGGTTTGAATCCCTCACCTTCCGCAAAAAGAGCAGCCATAAAGGTTGCTCTTTTTCGTCCCTCACCTTCCGCAAAAAGAGTTCAATGAGTTTGCTCGTTGAACTCTTTTTTTACGAACCCCTTTGTACGCCACTTTCCTGAACGCCAACGTCGCATCAGTATCACACCACGGATATTCTCGTCGAGGGCAAAACCTACCCACATACCCACCAGACCATAACCCAGCGGAATACCGATGAAATAGCTCAGTCCCACAGCAACACTCCATTGGAAAATCACACCCACCACGAAGGGATAAACCGTATCGCCCGTGGCCCTCAGCGTGCTGCCAGCAAAGATATTTGAAGTGCGCCCTAACTCTAAGAATACATCAACCACCAGAACCCATACACCCATCCGGATGATCTCTTCGTTGTCAGTAAACGCATCGAGGATGCTGGGACCTGCAATAGCCAGCATGACAGAACCTGTCAACGTGATTATCAACGACCAACGGAAAAAATAGTTGCCAAGGACATAGGCAGCCTGGTGGCGCCACTGTCCCACCAAATGTCCCACCAGAATGTCACCGCCCTGTGTGATGCTGATGCAAAACAGATAGACGAACATTATCATGTTGGCACAATAGGTACGTGCTGCCAGTGCTTCGTTACTAATCTGATTGATAAAATAAGTTATCACCACCTGCGACAGACTGTAGCTGATGTTCTCGCTCATAGCCGGAATGCCAATCTTCATCAGGTTCCTCAACTCATGCCAGGGCATCGGGCGGAAGTAGTGTAATGGAAAACTGGGAATATGAACACGGAAGTGGACAATGGCAAGAATCAGCATCGACACTGCACGACAGACCGAGGTAGAGATGGCAGCGCCCTCGACACCCAACTGCGGACAGCCCCAATGTCCGAAGATGAGGGCATAGTTGCCTACGATGTTCAGCACATTGACTAATCCCGTCACCGCCATCGGCCACACCACTTTGTCTGCACTGCGCAATGAGGCAGAAAACGTCAACGACAAAGCCTGAAAGAACGACAAAGCACCCGTCAACCGCAGATAAATTACTCCATCGCCCATCAATTCAGGACGCAGACCCATCAGCACGAGCAACTCTTCTGCAAAGAAATACAGCAGAGCACTCACCGTCAGCCCCAGCAGCAGGTTCACCACTAGCGCTATGCCCACCACCTGTATCAGCTGTTTGCGGAGACCAGCCCCGATGTATTGCGCACAGAGGATGGCTGCACCCATCGAAAAGAACTGATAGACCAGAAACACCAACGATATCAACTGGTTGTCCAAACCCACCGCAGCAACACTATTGTCGCTGTAACGGCTCAGCATCACAGTATCTACCGCACCAAGCAGCATCACCAGTGCTATCTCGATAAACACTGGTATGGTAATCACTTTCAATTGTCGCTTCAGCGAACTATCAGCCATCCTATTTCTTTTCCAAATCAATCAAATACTCGCGAATTTTGACGCGAAGGTACTCAATTGGTTTAAAACCAACAGGCTCTTTGTCGCTTTTTTTAGTTTTTATGCGCCTTTTGTTATGACAAATCAATCAGCCTCCAAGAAACGCAGCTCCGCCTCCAGCATCTCCAGTTTCGGCATACGACTGCCTGCCTCGCGGGCAATCTCCAAAGGACGGGAGTAGATATAGTAAATCTCCATCGAACGGTGGAAGTCGTAGTCCAGTCGCATTGACGGTGAATAGGGCGTCATTGCATCTGTCATCTCTATCATCTTATCGACAAACGATTCATCAATGTTCTTCACGCCCAAGTGTTGGGCAGTTGTCACCACCTCCATCATCTGTTCACGAATCAGTTGTCTGGTCGATTTGTTCTTCAGCAGCAGGTCCGTCTGCGTGTGCAGTGCTACCGTCATTCCGTTGAACGGCATGTTCCACACGGCCTTTTTCCATCGCGCCTCATGATATTCCACGAGTCCCGTCTCGATACCAGCCTCACGGAACTCATCCACCACAGTCTGTATCAGAGCTTCGTCCCTGCACGAGTAGTCAGCCAGATTAATGCTGCCATAGCATTGATGGCTGACTATCCCGGGCTGAGTCTTTGCAGAACATATAAATGCCAGTCCTGCAGCCAGTTGCACGTCAGGAAACATCTTCTGCACATCCTCCTCCACCCCAATGCCGTTCTGAATGAGCACCACCAGCGTACGGTCATGAAGCAATGGTGGCAGCAATGCCAGGAGTTTGCTGTTATTGACTGATTTAAGACACACGAGCACCACGTCACACACTGGCATATCCTCCGGACGCTGATAAGCATTAACATCATCCAGATGGAACGAACCGTCGCAGGAGTCAACCTGCAGTCCGTGTTGTTTCACATACTCATAGTCGCTGCGCAACAGGAAATGCACTTCCTGTCCTGCATGAGCCAATTTAGCCCCATAATACCCACCAATAGCACCTGTGCCGATGATTCCGTATTTCATATCGAAAAACTAATAGCTGTCTTTTGTTATAACTTGTATTAATTTTTTATATTTCTGTTTGCAAAAATACAAATAAGCGAGCAATGAACCAAATAAAACTCGTATTTTTTCTCTCGCATGAGTAAAGTAATATGGAAATGAAATATCCTGATAATTGTTGGAATACTCAAAAAACGGTAATGTGTTAAACTCTGCTAAACGGTGTTTGGTTTTGTAGGGTTTGTGCGTCTAATAAATGTAGTACAAGAAAAGATGGATAAAAGTGCATTTGAACAGAAAGCCCGCACGTGGCGAGAAAAGGCCGTCAGCGTAAGCCTCCACTGCGGAGCGGGCAAGGAAGAGGCTGAGGACATCGCACAGGATGTGATGCTCCGTCTGTGGCAGATGCACGACGAACTGGAACGCTATCAGTCTGTTGAAGCCATCGTTACCATCATGGCGAGACATCAGTTGAGAAATCATCAACGCCGAAAACCCGACGAGGCTCTGGACGAAGCGAAACTGTTGCGGATAGAGGCCAGTCCCCAGATGTTGTTGGAGATAAAAGAGGATGAAGCATGGTTGGAAAGACGACTGCAACAGATGCCCACCACCCAACGCACCTTATTATATATGCGGCAAGTGGAACGGCGCAGTCACGAAGAGATAGCCCAACTACTGGGTATCGAAACGACCTCAGTAAGTACGCTGCTGGCAAGGGCACGACGAACATTATTAGAAGAAATAAAACGGAGGAATAAACGATGATAAAGTACACAAAGGAATATATCGCAAAGTTGCTGGACAAGTATATGGACGGCACATCGACGCTGGGTGAAGAAGACATCCTTGCAGACTACTTCCATCGCGGAAATGTAACCGAGGAGTGGGCAGACTTTCAGCAACTCTTCCAGGAGATAGAAGCGATGAAACCTCAGTCAAAAGTCAGGAAGCGATGGATAGGCTGGAGCGTGGCTGCATCAGTGGCAGTTCTGCTTGTTACCATCATGTGGCAGCAGACGGGGCAGCAAACGGGACAGCATCATACGGAAAAAACATCAGCAGTACTGACCGCAAAGGCTGATACAGTCAGTTGTTCACAAGTAGAGCAAAAGACAGACACTGCGACTTTCCAGAAAGTGCAGCCTCAGCCTGTCAAGATCAAGAAACGCAGACTACGCAAGCCAAAGCCTACAATGACGGATATCGACAAAACGTATGCGCTAATGGCAGAGGCTGAGCAAGAAGTCATTGAGGCACAACTGGCTGCCCACGGCTACATACCCATTATGCAAGAAGATGGTACCATCATATATATTCACGAACAAACAAAATTATTGTCATATGAAGAGTAAAAGCGTTATCATGATTGGGCTGTTCCTATTACTGCCTTTCACCGCAACAGCACAACAGCAAATTGAGAAAACTTTCGATGCTTTGCGTCAAAGTAAAGCGCAAAAAGAAGTGTGGTCAGAGCATACTATTGAGAAAGACCCGGAAACAGGAAAGTTGGAAGGGTTGAGCGACATCTATGACTTCCTGATAACGGACCCGCAGAATAAAAATCTGGTAAACGCTATTGAGCAGGCTTTCCACCAAGACGAGGGCAAGGCTTACAGCGTGAGGACAGGCAATCGTGGAGGCGAGGAACACTACACCACTTTAGCAGTAGGCAACAGCAATAGAGGAGGAGTCGCTATCGGACTGATAAAAGGCTCAAAGTATATCTATGCCTTATTCCTTGACCCAGAGGATCCTGCTCGTCAGCATCGCTATGCCTATGCGCTGGAATGGGTGGACGAGGGTGATAAAATAAGGGGACGTATCGCTAAGACTTACGCCACCACGCTAAAGTATCGCGCAAGCAAAAAACCATCAAGAACTATCAGTGTCAATGGTAACGAAATCAATATTGATGGTAACAGCTTCTCGTTAGGCAGCCGTTTCCCTTTTGACAACAGCTCCGCTTTTGACAATGACTCGATATTTTCATACGGATCGAAGAGTTCAGAATCATGGCTTAGCGAGTTCAATACCTTCAAGAACCTGTTTCTGAATAATCCTACTGGCACCGCTGCTAATTATTACGTATCTCATATCTACAAGCTATGCAAGAATGCAGGTAGTCTAGATGATGCTGAGAAGGTGATGGTCATCAAGGAATTGGAGAAATTGAAGAAGGCTGCAAAAGATGATTTTCTCAAACAGATGTTCGAAATGAGTAGCGAACGACTGAATAAATAAAGCTATGAAACATATTAGAATAGTATGCCTTTCGCTGCTGTTGGTAGCGAAAGCAGGGGGCACAATGGCCCAGACGAAAACGGATACGACCAAAGTAAAGAGCGACTCCATCACATGGAACAAGGAGTTGGAGGGTGTTGTGGTAAAGGCACAGAAGCAACTCATCAAGCAGGAGATTGACCGCATAGGCTACGACGTGCAGGCTGATGAGGAGTCGAAAACGCAGACGGTGATGGACATGCTGCGCAAGGTGCCGATGGTGACGGTGGACGGGCAGGACAACATCTTGGTGAAGGGCAACAGCAGTTATAAAATTTACAAGAACGGACACTACGACCCGAGCCTGTCGAAAAATGCCAAGGAAACGTTTAAGTCGATGCCAGCCTCGATGGTGAAGCGCATTGAGGTTATCACCGACCCTGGAGCACGAGAGGATGCCGAGGGTGCGGATGCCATCCTGAATATCGTGATGGTTGATGGTTCGAAAATGCAGGGTATGACGGGTGTGGTGTCTGCAAGCTATAATACAAATAATCAGCGCAACCTCTACACCTCGCTGACAGGACAGATGGGAAGACTGGTGGCATCCATTGATTACGGCTATGGCGGCATGTCGAGCCGCTCAACAGTAAGCATCACAGACACAGAACGCAGGTATCTCGATACAGGCAACCGCATGAAGTCCCATTCAGACGGTTCCAATCCCGGTGCTATCCACTATAGCAATCTGAATGCCAGCTACGACATCGACTCGCTGAATCTGTTGTTTGCCTCGTTCGGTGGTTATTTCTATAAACTAAACGTGCAAGGTGACGGTTCGACAGCACTGACCAGTCCTTCAGGACAGCCTGTCTATAGCTTCAGCAATCACTACTGGATGCCGGGATACAGCCATTCCTCATGGAACGGACGGATGGACTACGAGCACAAGACGCGGCGGAAGGGCGAGCGACTCACACTCTCTTACATGCTCGCCCTGACCCGCCAACACACGGATCAGGAGAATACCTATACGGACCTGGTGAATGCACCATTCCGCTACACAGGCAGTCTGCAAACAGAACGCGAACGCTTCACAGAACACACCTTTCAGGCAGATTGGCTCCGTCCGTTAGGCAAAGGGCATCAGTTAGAGGTAGGTGCCAAGTATATCTATCGTAACAACAATAGCCATAACACGCAGAATTTTATCGGCATTGACATGCTGACCAACAACGACTTCGAACATACCACCCGTGTGTTGGCAGGATATGCAGATTATATCTACAATCACAAGAAATGGTCGGTTCGGGCAGGTCTGCGCTATGAATACAGCTATATGAAAGGGCAATATCCTGACGGAAAGGGCGACACCTTCGGTAAGCATCTGAGCGACTGGGTGCCACAGGCCTCGCTGAAATATCAACTGACAGATGCTCAGTCGTTGAAACTCTCATTTTCCACCAGCATCAACCGTCCTGGCATATCCTATCTGAATCCTGCTGTTGTCACATCGCCCACGTCAGTTCATTATGGCAATGCCAACTTGGTCAGTTCTCATACTCAGCGCATCAGTCTGATTTATTCCTATATCCTGCCCCAACTGACGCTCCAGATAGCACCTGCCTACAACTACAGCTCAGAAGGTATCAGCACCATTCAGACTGCCAGGAACGACATCCGCTATACCACCTACGACAACGTTCTGCGCTACCGTCGGTTCTCAGTGGAGCAGTATGTACAGTGGAAGCCTTTCGACGGAACAACTGTTGTCATCAACAATAATCTGAGATACGAACACTACGAGAATCCGAACCTGGGTTATCGCACCTTTGGATGGTCCGACAATTTCTATGCCAATCTCTCACAAAAGCTGCCCTGGGAACTGTTGCTTTATATGGCGGCATACGGCAAGATTGGTCATAGCCCTAATGGAATCTATTATATGCAGCACTCCTATCAGGGATATTACTTCTCGCTGCAACGATCATTCCTCAAGGACAACCGTCTGACCGTCCGCATCGGAGCCAATGCACCTTTCAACAAATATTGGAAGACAGAGGCTGAGACAGTCAATGGCGACTATCGTGATTTCCAGCAGTCTTGGAACAATGCCCGTTCGTTCAGTCTCTCTATCACTTGGCGTTTCGGGTCTCTTAAAGCAAATGTCAAGAAAGCCGAACATAGCATCGAAAATGATGATGTCGTTGGTGGTATTTCTAAGAAATAAGCAATACGATATAAGATGATTTCTTGCATTTTTGTTGACAAATTTATTCCATACTTTAGACTACTAAAAAACGTGAGTTAACTCGATTGATCAAATGAGTTAACTTAATCGATTAATCGAGTTAACTCAACTCGTTTCGTTAGTTAATAAAGCTATAATAATACAACGTGTCTTTTTTTTTACATAGTTTGTCACGTCTTCGATACTCTGAATGCGAAACTACTTCTCCCGACCTTTGATCCTTGAGCGCATGCTGCGGACGGAGGTGCGTTTCACATTGAGGGCGGTGGCAATGGCCTCGTCGTCGAAGTGCAGGTCGTCCTGCATGATGAGGAAGATGTACTGGGCGGTGGAGAGGCCGCTGTACTTATGCTCCCACTCCTGCCAGCGTTTCGGGCGCAGTTGGGCGAAGTAGTCCACTAAGCACTGCTGCTCCTTGGCCGTAACCTCGGCGATGCACTGGCGCTGCTGCAACTGGCTGTACATCTACGTGCCGATCAGCAATGTTCCCGATATGCGCTCCATGGGTCAAGAACTCCGTCCCCTGACCCAATCTGTCGTTGCATTGGCGGGGACATCAAATGC
>Ga0256407_10014735_pt1 | contig 10221 bp, 14 predicted proteins | sample RumenRJG_04DNA_FD_193489 | JGI IMG/M metagenome (GOLD analysis project Ga0256407, IMG submission 193489) | Bovine rumen microbial communities from Lethbridge, Alberta, Canada - RJG_04 | ecosystem: Host-associated > Mammals > Digestive system > Stomach > Rumen | place: Canada: Alberta... | reverse complement strand
TTCACAAGCTTGGGGTTAAACGCATTTGAGGAGTATAGCCACGTGAGGCCTGTAGCATCTCGTTCAGGTCTTTGTGTGAGCCGTAGAGATCGGACATGTCAATTACTTCCTTCCCCTTCATCATATTCTCGATAGCAGTGGTGCAGCGCTGCCCGGCCGCATCGTTGTCCAGAAAACAGAGAGCGCTGTCGTGTGCGCTTATGTAGGCCCGTGCCTTCTCCAGATTATTCACTGAATTCAGCACGACAACGTCACAGGTGGGATTCACGCTGGACTGCATCACTTGCCAGGACAGGAAATCAAAGAATCCCTCGAAGATGGCTACGCGCTTGGAACTGGGCGATACGGACATCTTTCCGTCTGTATTGATGGTAGTGATGGCCGCTTTGGTAGTTTGCTTGAATCCGCTTGGCGCACTGAGGGCGTATGCACCCATGTTGTTAGGGAATCCCACCAGCTTGAAATGACGCTCCTTGTTCCTACTATAGATAAGGACTTCTTTCAGATAGATACGGGCTAGATTTAGCGGAATCTTTCGGCTCTCTACATAGCGTGTGAGGTATCCGCTGGTTAGGGGCTCCACCTTTTTGATTTCGATTGAGGGCTCCGATGACTCTTCTGACCGTATCTCATTCGCAAGGGCGGGACTGAGGGAGGCTATATAATTTATGGCTTCCTTAGCGCTGCAATGTTTGGCGAACATCACCAGCTGGATGCTGGTGCCACCGATACCGGCCCCATGGTCATACCAGACATTCTTTGCCGGGTCCACGTGCAAAGAGGCATTGTTTTCCTGCCGGAAAGGAGACATCCACATGTTCTTGGCACTCCCCTTCTGGCTTCCCAAAGACTCCAGAATCTTCTCCAGCGGGTATCTTAAAATTTCTTCTGACATTTTTCAAAAAATTTTGTCAATAAAAGTATTGTATTTAATATAATAATTTGTACCTTTGCTTAGTATTAGTGAGCAATAGTAAACAAAAGAAAGCAATAACTTATGCCACAAAACTCACTTATACTGGCCTTTTCGCTTGCTAAATTGCATTATTACTACGCAATAGTTAGCAATACTAACCGCAAAGGAAAGGACAAAAATTGAGAAAAACAAAATATCGCGTTCAAATGGAAACAGCTAACACCCCTGCCGGAAGTAACCGGCTCCAACCCATCCGTGGATACCTCTTTAAAAAGGGGCTTACTATGTCAGAACTCAGCCGCCGCTGCCAGCACAAAATTTCCAGAGGCGGTGTCGGCTATCGCGTCCGTGTCGGCGACTGCCTGATGGCCGATATGGTGGACATGGCCGAGGCTGCCGGATATAAGTTTGTATGGCGCTGGGAAGATGTGCGTCCTGTGGAGATTTCCTCCAAACGTGCCATCCGTCCCCTCACCGTCTTCCATAGCGAATTACTTAAGCCGGTTATGGGCTACCTCTTTGAGAAAAACATCAGCGTTCCCGAACTGGCCAAGAAATGCAATCTGACCCCCGGAGGCATGGCCTTCCGAATCCGTGAAGGGGTTTGCATGATGTCCCAGATGGAAGAAATGGCCGATGCTGCTGGCTATAAGTTCGTCTGGAGCTGGGAAGAAGTACCCGAAGAAAAGTAACATCACGGCTCATTTATCTCAGACCAGATAAGGTTCGCAATTTCGATGCGGACCTTATCGTAGTTCTTGGCCACTTCGTTTTCTATCTGCCTTCGGCTCAGACAGGCAATTTTGGGAATGGACATATTATGCCTCGGCCCCTCCCCTGCATTCACTTCTCCGCAGAATATCTTGGGATGGATCTTCTGGTCATAATTATCAGCAATATAGCCGCAGAATGAACCCTGTGACAGGGCTTCTATCTTGTTCGGAGGCAAGACTTCGCGCTGCTGATAGGAATAGGATACATGGTCGGAGGATTCGCTTTCCTGATAGGAGCGCATCTCCCGTTCCACCTTGCCGAAAGATTTGCTGAGACTTTCGGCCGTACTCCCCTTCACCGCTCCGGAAAAGACGTTCCCTACTGTGTTGAAGATGACATCGGACTCCTTCTGGTCGTAGTCTTTTACTAGCTGGCTTTTATCTTGCGCACCGATGACTACGGCAACGTGATTGGAACGGGCTGTATTGATGAGATTGTCCAGCCCTTTCAGGTAGATGGTCGGCAGCTCATCAATGAGCACGGCGCTGTGACGCTTGCCGGGATTGTTGATGATTTTGAAAAGCTGTGACATCAGCATGGCAAGCGTGGTGCCGTAGACGGACTGGCGCTTGGGATTGTTGCCTACGCAGATGATTTTGGGCGCCTTGGGGTCGTTCATCTCAAGTGAGAAATCATCTCCGGAAAGCGTCCAATAGAGGGTTTTGGAAGAGAAGCGAATCAGCGGAACACGCGCCGAGGCGATTTGTCCCTGTAACTGCTCATAGGCCTGGTCTTTCATGGCATCGGCAAAAGTGGTACGCTTGACGTCCAGTTCCGGGAACTTCTTCAGGACATCCAGGACTTCCCGATAGTCTTGTCCCATCAGTTCAATTAAATGCGGGAACGTGCAGTAAATGCCGCCTTTATAGATTTTGAGGAACCAAATCAGGAGGTCCAGGTAGCATCGGGCCGACAAACTGAAGAAGTTATCGCCTTTTGCGTTTTCCCGGTTGGCGTTTTTGAGGATGACCTCGGCAATTTCCGTTGAGTCGATAGGGTCCTGGAGGTAGCGCGGATGGATGGGGTTGAATCGGTGCGAGTACAGCGGGTCATCGAAGTTGACAATATACATTTTGGGCTTTAGCTCCCCGTAGCATCCATAATTGTCCAGGAGCTCATTCATCACGCGAGTAGTCAGGTCTGGGAACTTGTAGTCGTAAACAAACAGAGAGTATCCCTTTTGTATCATCTGCCGGATGAACGGGCCATATATGCTGTATGATTTACCGGAACCGGGTGTTCCAATGACCATCGAGCCGCGGAACGGGTTGACGACATTGATGTAGCCCTGCCTTAGTTTCCCTTCTATCTGATAGGTCATCGGGATATTGACGCTGTACTCATTTTCGATAAGCTGCTCACACTGTTCGAATGTATCCCAATAGTCCGGTAAATGTGCATCGAAGCTGCGATACTTCCTCCCCAGCCGGACGGCTCCCACAAAAAACAAGACGAATCCAGTGAATGTCGCCAGCACAAACAGCCACCGGTTCCCCAACAGAGGAGCCGCGAAGAATAGAGACAGGCCCAAGACCAGCGGAATCAGGATTTCCTTCCATGACGAATTCTTGGAACTGCCGCTTCGGATGATGACGGAGATACAGCAAAAAAACAAGCAGACGAAACGGACGGCGTAGGGATTCCTGAAGCTGCCCGAATGATACATGGCAAGCATCAAAGAATCCGTGAGACTGCTACGAAGCCCCAGTTCCGCCCACATCGGGTAAGCATAGTAATACAGGATAATAAGCAATAACGCTCCTGAAAGCATCAGGAACATTGAAAACATAGGTTTGGTTCTTGAATCCATAATCGTTTGATTTAATTGGGCCCTCTCCTGCCCCTTCTCATGATTTTTTCATCCTCGTGCCGACGGCTGCTTTCAGAGCCCAGCGCTGTTAACAGAAGGTCCGTGGCTTCCTCTACTGTAGATTTGGAGGTATGCTCGGATTGCTGGGAATACTGGAAGTGCTTGGTGTGTTCGGAATTCTTCCGCTCCTCCCCATACCATTTCTCCTGACGCGCCTCTTCAATCATCTTGACGCTAAACTTGGGCAGGTCACTGGCTTTGAAGACGCATTTATTCTTATGGTCGATAAAAGTGGCACCGAAGATTTGATTGTTCACATTCCTATTCAACACCACGGTAATACCAAACTTCTTCAAGTAGTTCTTGAAGTGCTTTTCGGATTTTACCTTAGTTAGAGCGGTTTTGGCGATGTTGGCGACTTTCTCCTTTTCCTTGGTCTTGCGCTGCCCTTTACATCGCTCGGCATGCTGGGCGACAGTATCATGCAGATCACCGTACTTCTCCGAGAGGTCGATGAGCGGGGTGCAGGGTTCCTTCGTTTTCGGATCCAGGCCTTGCAGGAGAATCCACTCACGCCCTCCAGTGCTCCCCCGGGACACCTTTACGCCAAGGTCCTCCATAATCATGTCAAACTGTTGCGGCTCCTTGAAATAATACTTGAGCGCCAGGTCGGTGATATCCTCTATCTGTTTCCTGACATCCCCCTTGGCCGGGTCAAAACCATTATAGGGATTGAAGTCCCGCTTCTGTTCTTTCTTCTCTTCCTTGACATCCTGCTCCAGCACCTCTTCCATTTCCTTCTTCTTCCCAACTGCAAAGCCATATTCTTTGGAAAGTTCCTTCAGGACTTCCTGGCTGCGTTTACGTTCATATGAGTCGGGAATCTTCCTCCCATTCTTATCCACCCGGACAGAAACGATGTGGTAATGGATGCGCTCCAGATCTGTGTGTTTATAGATAATGTAGGGCTGCTTCCCATAACCCATTTTCTCCATATAGTCCTTAATCATTTCACGGACCTTCTCATCACTCATCTTGTCATCCTTCCCGGGATTAACGGACGCATGAAAAGACAGATTCTGGCACCTTAGGCTCCCCCGCTCATATATGGAGAACGTTTCCATCGCTTTGGAGGGATCTTCTATACCAGAAGAGAAGATTACCGAGGCATGACCCTCGGCAACCTTCTGTTCATTGTAGGTGACGGCCGAACTACAGCTTGGCGCCGCCTTGTAAATCTTGACAACCATCGCAGGAAGTAAGGTCTACAGAAAAGCGTTTGATGATTCACTCACCTCCGGAGAGCGAGGGCACATCCAGATTGTAAATCCAAACATCGTGATTGATGTAAGACTTGCCGTCCTTGATGTTTTCCCATACCCGGAGAGCGCCGACCAGCGAAACATAACGTCCCTTCTTCAGACGTTCAGAGACGCCGGTCTTCCGCATGCGGCAGCTGTAATAGGTAGGCTTTTCGTCCTTGTCGGCCAGAGGATCGTTGGCGGCTACTGTGAAACGGATGAACTCGGCTTCATCCTTGCCTTTTACAATCTCGCAATCAGCAGCGAGATTTCCAGAAAGAATAATGGTTTGCATAAAGCATAATAGTTATTGGTTAAACATGTTCCGGTTCCCCGGACTTAACTTGTCCTACTTCATTCTCGATGTCGGCCACTTTCTGCAGGAGGGCTTCCATCATCTTCTTCATATCTGTCAGGTTCCCGTCAATGGCTGCCGCCGACACTACGGAGTTGCCATGTTTGTCGCGCAGCTTCGATAACGTGTTTATTGAGCGAACGACCTGGTTGTAATTGACGCCGATACGCTTGATTTCCATCCTCACCTGCTCCATCTGCCGGGTCAGGTTCGCTTCCGTCTTTCGCAGGTTCCTCCGCTGCACCCGGCTTCTGAAGAGCTGGTCGCGGATGAATAACGACATACTCCTGTATCCCATCATGTTCATCAAGTGCTTCATCTTGATGGCCTCCTCTTCCGTTATCCGGAATCCTATGTATACATCTTTCCTGCTCATTGGTCTTCATTCTTTTTCATTTCCCTAACGGCCGAAAGGCCGTCTGAAAGGCGACTCCGGAGCCTTTCGTTCGCCGCAGGCGTACAAGATGAGCCCTTCAGGGCGCGGCGTTTGTTTAACAAACGCACATCTTGCAATTTGCCCTTAACGGGTCAAATGGACTGACGGCGGAAGGCATTTGATGCGCCTTTTCTAACTGGCTGCAAAAGTAAGTAATACTATTTATTAAATCAGCATAGCACCCCTATAATTTGCAACACTAACCAAATCGCGCTATTTTTGCAGCAGTATAACAGTATAGCAGTATGTCCTGTAAACCCATAAAACAGTACAACAGGATTGCAGGATTCCACGAAAACAGTATTACAGTATAACATGAAAACAGGATTGCAGTATGACACAGATGGACAATTTCAGAAAAGTACTAGGGCTTCCAGAGCCCGGACAGGACAAAGAACAGAGGCAAGATGAACAGCCTGAAATGCAAGTGAGAAACGACGGTCGTTCATCTACACGAAAAGACGGGCGTCACCTAAAGTGTGTCACCATTCGTGAAGATATGCATGTAAAACTCCATGCGCTCGCATTCTGGTTGTACAGAAATGGTGAAAAGAAGATGACGCTGTCAGAGCTGATTGAAATGCTCATGGATACATACATGGAGAAGCACCCTAAAGCGAAGCAATTTGTGGATGACTGTGCTTAAGAACTCAAAATTTGCACAAATCCGTTTCGGTAAAAAATGGCCTTAGAGATGCGCTGAATGCAGTTTTGAACAAAAAACGCACAAAAAGCCGTTTAGTAACCTTTGTAACTTGCTGATTTTCAGCGAAAAGAAAGTTAAACGTTTAAAAACGGATAACACGGATAATTTTGTATATTTTTGTGGCTTCAGAGGACCCGAAGCGGCAACGGTGCCGGGCGGTAACCCCTCCGCAAGCATTATGGACAAAACTCAGCTACCATTTCTGTGGGAAGTGCTCCTCACTGTTGTAGAACCCATCTGCATAGTCATTCTCATTATTGCGATACGTAAAACCCGAGTTTCCAAATGGGAACGCAGAAGAATCAGGCTGGAGGAAGCAGCAAATAAGGAAAGTGAGCGCCCGAAGGTAGGGTTCCAACAAGCAGTCGGGACAGGTGAAGAAAAGGAAGTCAAGAAGCTCCCGAAGTGGCCGGATGTCATCCGTAAATGGCTACGCATCTTTCCGCCCAGGAAATTGAATAAGACTTTGACCGTAGGGGGCTTCAAGTCGGCATACTTCTTTGACTACTGTCCCGACAAAGAAGACCGGAAACCAAGAGATGAAAGGAACCGGGATTTGATTCTGGGATTCAAGGACGGAAAGCTTGAAGTTCCAGTGTATTTGGTTACGGAATACATCTTCCGACATATCCCTGAACGTGACCGGGAGAACTGGGTTTTCTGCGTAATACCGGCGTCAACCCGGGAGAAGAATGAAAAAAGAAACAGGGACTTTTGCGAGCAAGTGTCCCATCAAACCGGCATCGGAAATGGTTACAAGAATATCTTCATACTATACGACAGAACGGACTCCCGGCATCAGAAGGAGGATGATACCGTTTGGAATCTCCAATTCGGCAATGGTGTAGAGAACAAGCACGTTCTGCTTTTTGATGACATCATTACCCGTGGGGTATCTTTTACGCAGTGTGCCGAGAAGATCAAAGGGAAAGGCGCCGCCAGTGTGACCGGGCTCTTTCTTGGACGGACCTTAAGATGATGCGCAAGGTCTTTACTGAAAAAGCCCCGAGCAGAGAGAAAAGTGATGTGGAGACGGAGTTATTCGATGGTGACTGTACCATCATCGGATAGGACGATGTAATCGCCTTCGTGGATGGTAATGGGACCGTCAGGGGTCATCAGGGAGAGCATGGAAAAGCCCATGCAGAAGTATGGCGCCAGGAGACGGTCGCCAAGAAGGGCCTTGAGCGCTTCGTAGTTGGTGCCGGTATACTGGATGCGGGTGGGCATTATCGTTCTATCTTGACGAGCTGGAGTTCAAAGATGAGCGTGCTATGGGCGGGAATGTCGTCCATCTTGGTAGCGCCATATCCCCACTTCCCGGGCCTTGACATCAAGGGAGGCTTCATTGGCCTCTTTGTAAGGATTGCTTTTCTTCTTTTTGTGGAACATGACAACAAAGATAAGAATCTTTTGAGAAAAGAGAGCCGGGCAGGCGGACTTGTCCGACTGCGGGGCTCTGTGGGTGGCGCGCCCCGGGGGCAGTCTGGCGGCAGCTTGCTGACGCCTGTCTGTCACCGGGTTAGACTTCGGCGGCAGCTCTGCTGACGTCAAGGTCCAAAGCGCGGAGTGACTCCGACGAAGTGGCCGGCTTGCCGGACGCTTGGTCGGAGCATGGGTTGAGGTTAGGAAGACACCGAGAAATTCGAATTTATTTGCTTGAATCTTTTTTCTTGAAAAGGGACAATATCTTCTCTTTGGAGAAAACACCCTTTTGATAAAAATGCCACCATCCTTCGTAGACAAAGCCGAATAGCACGCCATTAATCAGGTATTTCCAGATAATATCAATTTCATCGAAGATGGCATCGAATGCTATTGTGATTCCGATGAATACAAGTGCAGTAATGATTGATTTCAGGAAGTACTCTTTCATGTCAATTTCGATTTGTCTTACTCTGCAAATGTAATCATTTTCCGTGAGATGGAGAGCCGGGCGGGCGGACTTGTCCGCCTGCTGGGCTCTGTGGGTGCGCGGCCCGAGGGACAGTCTGGTGCCGGCTTGCCGGTGCCAGTCTGTCACCGGGTTGGACTTCGGCGGCAGCTCTGCTGACGTCAAGGTCCAAAGCGCGGAGTGGCTCCGACGAAGTGGCCGGCTTGCCGGACGCTTGGTCGGAGCATGGGTTGAGGTTAGGAAGACACCGAGAAATTCGAATTTAGTTACCACACAGCGAATGAAGCCTGAAGGAGAAATACCCTTTGCCGTCCAGATAGGCCAGGGCGTCATTCAAGAGCGCTGCCTTCTTGTTTTCATCAAGGTCCGAATGGAAGAGGATGTCGATGAACGTCTCCAGACCGTGGTCTGAAATCTTCTCGGTTTCCACCAAATACCAGACAGGGTTCTCTTGATGAAGGACCGCATCCAAGTCAAGCGGAAGGTTGGCCTTGTCAAATTCATCATTAACGTCGACCAGGGAATAATCCGGCGCGTCTCCGTCCAGCAGGCCCAGTTTACGGGCAATCATCAGCAGCATCTCGCCCAGGCGATCAATCTCTCTGAGGATATAATCTTCCATTTGAGTTATTCTCTGGTTGAGGTATCATCTTTCAACTGCAGCCGCTCCACAACCTTGTCGCAGGCTTGCATTATGCGCCTGAAGGAAAACACGTTAACGACCGCGCAGATAATGATGCCTACGGCCAGCATCACGAATACCGATGTGGTTTTTCCGGAGGGACTCCAGATTCGATATATCATAGGAGAGAGGGCCCCCAAAATAACCAGCAAAGCAGCCCATAAGGCTAACAGCAGCCACAAGTATTGCTGTTTGAACCGCCTGACTCTCTTCGTGGCCGTCAGAATGTCCTCCCCGAACAGCGTGTCCAGAGAAAGCTTCTTATAGACCCATGACACCGCCAGCGTTGCAATCATCATGAATGCAGACAAAAGAATGGTAACATTCCACGGGACATTTCTCCAGATAGAGAAAGAGATTAGAACGAGCACTAACGCAATTCCAGCGATCGGGGTGCTTTTTTTATCAAACGATAACCATCGGATGTCAGACTTGAATGCCTTTTCCATTAGCTGCTCGTTGATGATTTGCTGCTTGTCAAACTGTTCCTTCAGATTGGCGTAATCCTGCCGCATCTGGTCCAGTTCCTGATTGATATCGAATTCTTCCTTGTTCATGGCACGAGTGATTAAAGGTGAGACTTTTTGAGTTCTTCCTTGATTCGATGTAGCTGGAAAGAAACATTCTTCACCGAGATTCCCATGATTGCGCCGATTTCCTCATAGCTCAGGCCTTCGAGCCAAAGGAGGATGATGGCGCGGTCCACGAGGCCCAGTTGATTGATACGGGCATACAGGCGCTTGGTTTGCAATGCCCTGTCATTCGTATCCTCAAACGGGTCGATGTCCACGCTCAGCGGCACACGTTGCCCGATTTGTCGGCGTTTCTTGTCGGCATTAAGGCAGCAGTTGAGCGCTACACGGTAAATCCAGGTCCGGACGTCGGATTCCGCGCGGAATGAATCGTATCCCTTCCAGAGCCTGATCAGTATCTCCTGAAAGAGGTCGTCAATCTCATCCGAGTCCTTCGAGAACATGTAGCACACCGAATAGATGGTGCTCTTGTGCTCTCGGACCAATTGGGTGAATTCTTGTTCCTTGTTTTCCATTTTCAATCGAATCTACACCCATTAGACAACATAGTCCGCGAAAAACTATAAAAAATCTGCAGGAATTGATTCAGTTTGAATCCCGATTTATCCAACTCTCAAAGATAATCATTACTCTTTGCAAAAAACTGCAAATAATTTGGTTTATAATATAAACTTGTTTATATTTGCACCGTGGAAGGGGAAGACTGCGCAGCTTCGTCCATCCGCAAAAAATGGTTAAACAATTGATACAATGGAACAAAACAAAGAAATGACAGCTCAGGAAAGCCTGGCGCTCATCACTGAAACAATGAACA
>Ga0256407_10014734_pt1 | contig 10222 bp, 8 predicted proteins | sample RumenRJG_04DNA_FD_193489 | JGI IMG/M metagenome (GOLD analysis project Ga0256407, IMG submission 193489) | Bovine rumen microbial communities from Lethbridge, Alberta, Canada - RJG_04 | ecosystem: Host-associated > Mammals > Digestive system > Stomach > Rumen | place: Canada: Alberta | collected... | reverse complement strand
AATTTCTCCAAAATAAACTTTATGATTAATAATATAAAAATCTACTCTTGCAAAGGGCAAATTCTTTGAAAGTAAGCTAGAAAGTCTAATAATCTCATTCAGTTCTTTAGGTTTCTCTAAAATGCCATTTGAATTTGGATGATTAGGCCTTTTAATCATTAAATGATTCCAATCTAAATCAAAAAAATCTTCTGTCAAACCAGAACCCATAAACCGATCGCGACATACCAGTATTACTTTCGGCACACCATTAAAACAATGAACTTTATAATCATTTAAACCATTTTGAGTATCATCCTCCATATATTGTTCTGCAATAATTCTAGGCTTAACATTTTTATAAGGCCACTCTCGCATCCCCCAATAAAAACTATGCTTTAGGCATGTGTTAATCTTCTTACTTGCTTTTTCAATATCAAATTTTCTTTTATCTTTACAAACAATTATTCCACCGCTGTCATGTGTACATTTTAACACAAACTGATTAGGCAATGTAGTGAAATCAATATCTTCAAAGTGATTCCACACTCCAAATGTCGGAATGATATAATCCTCACCAATTTGTTTCGCTACAATTAGCTTCACTTCATATTTATCAACCAAATGAGTATAGAGCGGTTTTCGATCATAAAGTTTGAGCCACTGTAATTTTTCGTTAAATGTTTGTGGATTCTTGAGCTTTAATGGTTTACCCATTGTAATCATAAACGCAATTTTCAAATAGGTTAAATCGCTAATCCAATTAAACCATTCTCTATGACCCAAAGTTAAAAAAAGTAATTGTGGACGTTTTATAATTTTAATTATTCTATTTGACATTGTTATTAAACTTATACAATTAATATATATAAAAGAAATTAATCCAAAATAAAAATTATAGAATTTTAAAATATTGTAATGTTAATTCAATTCCTTGTTCGAAAGTATAACGGGGAGCAAACCCAGTATCTGCTTTCAAAGCTGTTATGTCGAGGATTTGATTGTCGATTGTTTTGTTTTTGTAGGGTAAATCACCAATACCCAATGGAAGGTTCGGGTCAATCTTGTCACGGAGAATCTTGACATATTCGGCCATTTGCTTATGCTCTCCGCTGCCGACAGGGTAGATCTTTCCATCAATGCCTTTTTCGCCGATAGCTTGGAGCGCTGACATCAGATCATCAATATATAGGTAGTCCCATTGCTGCTCAAGGCCGGTGAATGAAGGCTTCTCGCCTTGAAGCAAAGTTTTGATAGCGTATGTAATCAGATTGTTGTCGTTCCGTCCAGGACCATAGATGCTGGTGATGGTAGCCCAAATGAATTGGATGTTGTGTTGGCGAGCATAGGTCTGACATACGTATCTTGTAGCCACTTTTGCAGCGCTGTAGAGGTCGCTTGGTGCAGGAATGTTATGTCCGTCGATAATGCCCTTGCCGCATGCATATTCTGAAGCAGAACCAGGGACAATAACTCGACGAATATCGTTAACATCTGCAAATTCCAGAACCTTGATACCATACAGGATGTTTTGGGCTTGAGTTATGGCTTCATTCTTATAAGTTGTGCTGACACCAGCCCATGCCATATGGTAGAGCATTGTTGCACCCTCAAGATTAGAATTCCCATTTAACAAATGAAGATCGTCAAACGAAAAGTCCAGGCAAATGATATTATCTATGTTCTGCAGAAAGTCGTAAGGGAGACCTTTTTGTACAAGCGCTATCACCTGATAACCTTGGGTTGCCAGATGGAGGCATAGGTGGCTGCCTATAAAACCATTTGCGCCAACGATAACGACTTTATTCATAACTTACGAATTTCTCGATCTCTTCAATGCAGAGAGAATAGACATCTTCTGTCTTGTATCGTTTGTACCAATCGGCAACCAACGCCATGCATTGCTTCATGTTCATGCGAGGCGTCCATCCAAGTAGTGTCTTGGCTTTGTTGATATTGAGCATCAGAAGTTTGGCCTCATGAACGGCATTGGGGTCTGAGCAGTCTTTTAGCGTTCCATGTCCGTAGTTGTTGATGAGGGCTGTGGCAACTTCCCAGACAGTGCTGACAGACTCTGCTTCAGGACCGAAATTCCAACCTTCACAATATTCTTTTGGTTTGTCCCACATCTTTTGAGCCAACATCATGTAACCGCTCAATGGTTCCAAAACATGTTCCCAAGGCCGAACTGATTTGGGCGAACGAATGTCGATGGGACGGTTGGCTTCTAGAGCACGTATGCAATCAGGAATGATGCGGTCGAGCGACCAATCTCCTCCGCCGATAACGTTTCCGGCACGAACAGACGCCAAGCTTACGGTGTGCTTTGTGCCGTAGTCATTTGGATTGAAGAAACTACGACGCCACGATTGAATAGCTATTTCGCATGCACCTTTGCTGGAGCTATAAGGATCATAACCGCCGAATGGGTCGGTTTCGACATAACCTTCTTCCTGTTCATTGTTGTCGTAGCATTTGTCGGTCGTAATCATTACGCCCACCTTTACACTAGGGGTGTTACGAATGGCTTCCAAGACGTGTATGGTTCCCATTAGGTTTACCTCGTAGGTCTCGACAGGAATCTCATAACTTAAGCGTACCAAAGGCTGGGCAGCCAGATGAAATACGATTTCGGGCTGGTATTCAGCAAAGATTTCTTTCATACGTTTACCGTCGCGGATATCTGCTCGAATATCAGCCTTGATCTTTGGACCAATGCCCGAAAGTACGTAGTTGTCCCTCTGGCTATATGGGTCAAGAGCCACGCCTATAACCTCGGCTCCAAGTTCGTGTAGCCAAATGGAAAGCCACGACCCCTTGAATCCGGTATGTCCTGTCACCAGAACCCTTTTGCCTTTATAAAATCCGTCAAAAATATCAATCATATCTTTTGGATTACCATTTTTTCCAGGGAGCATGTCCGCTGTCCCACATCTTTTCCAAGTCAAGGTTATCCTTAAGCATGTCCATGGGTTTCCAGAATCCGCGATGCTTGAACGCATGCATTTCACCGGCATTTACAATGTCTGTGAGCGGTTCGCGTTCGAACATAATTGGATCGGCATCTTCGGGAAGGAAATCAAATACCTTTGGTTCGCAAACGAAATATCCTGCATTGATCCAGTCGCCTTCACCGACAGGTTTCTCTTGGAAGGAAGTTACTGTACCGGTCTTCTCATCGATACGAACAGCACCAAAGCGTCCGGCAGGTTTATAGACAGTCATCGAGAGCGCCTTACCGCTTTCGTTATGAGCCTTTATGGTTTCTGTGATATCAAGATCTGTCACACCATCACCATAGGTAAGGCAGAACTGCTCGTCACCAATATATTTGCGGATTCGCTTAAGACGTCCAGCAGTCATTGTATTGAGCCCGGTATCTACAACGGTCACTTTCCAATTCTCAGAGTGGTTCTCGTGGAGTTGGTAACTGTTGTTGCTTAAGTCGAAGGTTACATCCGTATTGAGCAGGAAGTAGTTCATGAAGAATTCCTTGATGACGTTCTGCTTATAGCCTGCACAAATGATGAAATCGTTGATACCGTATACCGAATACGTCTTCATGATGTGCCAGAGGATGGGCTTGCCACCAATCTCAATCATTGGTTTCGGCATATAGTGGGTCTTCTCGCTGAATCGAGTACCAAGACCACCTGCAAAAATGACAGCTTTCATTTTATCTATTAATATATTTAGGGAGTTTGTTTCTTAAAAAATAAATCGGATAACCAATTGGATGTTTACAAGACCAAAAATATAATTTAAAGAATAATTTTTCAAATATAGATTTATTCTTAAATCTTGGAGTATCAAACAATGATTCAATTGGAATATCCTTATATGGAGTCAACTTCTTATACTTAAAATACCAATGAGACAGCCAACTTACATTCTCCTTGAACCAAGGTCTGGACTGATCTCCAATATAATGAATAACAATTGGGTCTTTAACTGCTTCAATAAATTCTTCTTTAGAAAATGGAGCTGAATCTTCTATATAATGATTGAGAAGATATTTCGGGTAACGATGACCAGAGAAATTATATTTCGGAGACAACTTGAATAAATAATCATTGTCAAGAGCATAATTAAGTATAGTTTGATCTTTATGCTTAAATATTTCAAGTTCATTTGCAGCCTTTTTTAATTGTAAATCAAATCTCATCGATCTCCAATTATTAAGTTCAAATATCATGAAGCCAGCATTTATATAAAAGGAATGACGTTCCTGAATTTTTCTTTCTTCATAGCTTGCTCCCGCAGCATCTTTATACCGAGATTTTTTTATAGGAACTGCAGCTACTAATTTCCCAGTTAGGTTTGAATTATAAACGTTATGCAAAGAAGCAGTTATTATCATATCTGAATCTATGCACATAATACGATCAATATATTGAGGGTAAATGGCTGTTGCACATAATCTGGCATAAGTAGCCAGACTACCAATATGGGGGGGGATCCTATCATTCAGGTATTCTTTTATTATTTCCTCATCTATCTGAATAAAAGAGATGTTCCTTCCATATCTAATAACAGTCTCTCGTATCTTTTCTTTATTAATATTTGTTATTCCCATATCAAGAATAAAAATATTAATCTCGTCTTCTGATTTGTTATTTTCAAGAACAGAAACTATAGAGATACAGGTGTGAGAAGAGTAATAATCACTTGAACTATAACTTATATTCATATTTTTAGTGTAAAATTAATAATCGTATAATAAAATTGAATATTCTGAATTTTATTGGATTAGCTATTTCTTTATATGACGAATAAGCATGTTTAATCATTAAATCTCTCTTAGCAAATTTTAATGACCTAATCAAGATAGAAATCTCTCTATGACTAAAATACTCAGCAAATAAAGTATTACAGTTTCTTACTAAATATTGCAAAAATAATTTTTCTTTTGAAATATATAGATTATTATCTTTTAATAACCCTTGGACAACAATGAAATTATTATACCATTTATCCCAATCATAATAAGAAATAGAGCTAGCAGTATTATTGCCAGTATATGTATGAAAATAATAACTATGATTTAAGAAAACAACCTTATTACTATAACACAATGCCCTTAAATTAAAAACAGCATCTTCTGGTAAATACTTCCGAGTATCGCCAAAAAAAACAGAGTGCTTATCTAAAACACATTTCCTATATAATACGCCATGACATTGATTCAGGCTTCTCTTTTTTTCGTTATTTGTTCCACATCCGAGTATATAATCAAAAATTTCATCCTTATAATTACTGGAATTAAATATTGGCACAAAAACTTTTAAAGCTTTCTTTTTAGATTCGTTATATTTCGAGATAATTGACCATACAATATCACTTTTATTTTCTATTGCCTGATAATATAATTCTTCCAGCATGCAATCATCACAGAAATCATCATGATCCATAAAAGTGATATATTCTCCTTTCGACTGTCGAATGCCAATATTTCTGCTCTCTCCAATATGTTGATTATTCTTATTCTTTATTATCTTAAAACGTGAATCTTCATTGGCATATTCACAAGCTACAACATCTGATCCATCTGTGGGACAATCTAGAACCATTATTATCTCTATTTCTTTTAATGTTTGAAGTTTTAATGATTCTAGACATCTTTTTAAATTATGTCCAGCATTATAAATCGTAACTATTACACTTACTTTTATCATCTCTATTCCTCTTTAATAAATTCTATTTAGTGATATTATGTTAGTTATCCTACCAAGCATTTCATTCGTTGCTTATGAAAAAAATAAAGTCTAGTTTATCATACATACAATATTTCTCTTTGAAGATAGCTTTTATTCCAAATTCTACCTATAGAATACCAGAAAATACCTGTCCACAAATTACCAGACAATGCATTAGCTCCGATACATGCTAAAAGAAAGAATACGATTATAGCTAATTCAGAATTATAAACTTTAAAATACTTGGCTCCTTTTACAATGCTTAACAATGCAATTAGGAATAATGTGAAAACTCCGATAATGCCCTGTTCTGCATACAATCTAAAGTACTCTCCATCTGTTACACCTTGATATCCCAATTCCATTGCCTTATTGCCGGCAGAGCCTAATCCTGTTCCTAATAAATATTTTGACCAGTTATCTTCAATAAACTTATATTGACCAGTCCTCTGACTCATGGCATCATCAAAATCTAAACTTTCTAGACGCTCTATAAGGTTTTCCAAGATTTGGACATCCCTATCACTAGTCACATGAAGTTCCATATATATGAATCCTCCTATTAAAATAAGAACAAAACCAATCATCAAACGCATATTCCTTTGTTTCATTCCATATAGAAAATAAAATAAGAGTATAGCTACACTACATACCATAGCGATTCGTTGGAAACAGAGCACAGAAGATATCAAAAAGACGATAGTCATTGCAGATAATAACCATACATTATACCTGCGAGTCTGGAAAAACAAATAATCTCTTTTTTTAAAAAAGAATCTTAAAACTATAGCAAGAGATGAAACTGCAAAAAAACATACAGAATAAGAACTAGATAAAAAAGAACGAAATCTTTGTCGATAAATTATCGTATCTTCCGAGGCTTCTACACCTTGGCGACTCCAAGTACTATGAAAAGTCTCATAAAGATAATTCGAATAGAATGCAGGCATCGTCAGATGTAAATACAATCCAACAACCATCACCACGAAACAGGTAACAACGAAAATCTTATTGAATTTATTGGATGTGTCTTGACTATTCCTACCCCAAAAATAAAAAAGTATTGGTAAAATAAAAATCTTTAAGGATGTAGTAATGCATACAAAAGGGAAACCATTTATTATAGTATAAAAGCCCGTAAATAATGCATAAAGCAAAAAAATAAGTACCAAAAAATCACAAATATTCTTTGTTCTGTCTTTTAATAAATCAAAAAAACGTCTAATAGAAAGAAATACAAATAAAATATTTGACGGTATTCCTACAAACAAGTTAACACTATGCCCAATAACCTTAGTGAAATACATAAAACACTGTAAAGGGAAATAGGCATATACTCCTAACCGATCCCATTTACTTTGCAGCTCATATGGTTGGGCATTTAAACTAAATCTTTTCAACATAATTAAAAACGACTTCCATCCTTTTTGCCCAGGTATTCTCTTTCACAAACGAGATACAAGAGGCTTCATTCTGGTTAATAGTACACTGATGATTATTAATTCTCATAAGTTCCTCGATGCAATCATTTCTATCCTTATATAAATAGCAATAGTCGCCAAATGGCTTAGACTCATCATATAGCGGAGCCAAACAAGGGACCCCCGAATATATGTACTCATAGAGCTTTACAGGGTTTACTGACTGTATTAAATCTGTTAGTACAAATGGCATGATAAGCGCATCACTTCCTTTCATAATAGCCTTGATATATCTATGATCTATTGGGCCATGGAAAAATAATCTATCAGATTGATGTAATCGCTGCAAAGTTTTAGCACATGGGCCAAATAGATGCACTTCCGACTCAGGTATAGTTTCCAACAATTGCTTTACAAGTTCAAAGTCAAACCAGTCCGCTATAGTGCCTATATAAGTTACCTTAAAAGCATTTGAATTAAAGAATAGTGGACATTGATTTTTTGCCTCTATTCTACTTGCATACCCACTTTCATCTATTGTTAATGCATTATTAAGCAATACAATTTCTTTATCTAACTGATATCTTTTTTTGAGAATATTTTTTAGATGATTAGCTGAGCAAAAAATAATATTAGCTCTCTTTAAAAGCTCATACTCCCTCTTGAAGATAACGTCTTGAACACCTTTTTTGGAGGGGAAAGCCAACATGTCATCCATACAGTCATATATCACCACATGCTTTTCATTACACTTCTGTAGAGCATATTCACTAAACTCATTTGGTGCACCAAACCAAACATACTTGCATCTCTTTAAATAATAACTAATATATAAATTAAAAATATAAGTATTTATAAATTTGATGATTGCAAAACGTTCAGGAATAAGTCTTAAAGGATAGACAACATTTACGTTTGTATCATTTCCATCACCCCTCTGGGAAATACGCTTTTTAGATAGAGTGACAACGTCATATTTAGCAGTAAGACCTTCTGCTATGAAATGGGGGCGCTGTTTTATCCAGCTCCATCCAACACCCATGAGATAAAGCATTTTTTGCTTATTTTTCATAATAATTATTTACAATTGCTAGATATAAAACGACTTAAAGGTGAAATTATCATTTATTTTTTAATTTTGTTATGAGGGCATCTATTTTCCGATTAACCATACATCTCTCGTTAACGGTTAAACCTAAAAAATAGGAACAAAGAAGAACACTAATCACAGAGATTAAAATAACAACAAAAAATGACAAGATAGATTGTGGAAGTGTAACAAAACATAATACAGGAATGATTGCCGACACGAAAGCTACTAAAGCGACTTTTACCAGCACATTTAGAACATAATCTCTAATTGACATCTTAATTTTATGGCATATAAGAAAAAGACGAAGTATCTGGACAACTGCCATAACAATGAATTGAACGATGAAAACAGCGTAAGGTTCACCACCATTCTTAAGTACAATGTAGGATATAGGAACTATTAAAAGAAGTGAACCACCTTCAACTATTTGATAATTACGTATCGTACCAGTAGCCTGATTAGCCTTATCAATAGGATTGCTCAATGGTTCTATGAGCATTATCCAAAGTATAAGAACAGTAAAAACTACAGCATAATCAGGAACATCTTCCAACCATAACCCAAGAAGAGTCTTGGCCTCTAAAGAAATAGGAAGGACCATGCAATACAGCATAAAGAAAGAAAACTTGGAACTCGAATAAACCAAAGTATGCAAACGTTGGTAATTCCCTTGGGAATAAGATTTGATTATTTGAGGCGTAACTGCTGTCTGAAAATTAGTAACAAATCCTTTTATAGCCCCTTGCACTTGCACAGCCACGCCTCGAGCAGCATTGACAGCTGGGCCAAAAAACATATTGAGCAAAATATTCAAGCCTTGTGTATAGCAGACAAATGCCAGATTTCCAATCAAACTCCACCCTGCGAAAGAGGACATTGACTTCAGTTGAGGGTATCTTTTTAGCTTAATATGCTTGGCTTCCTCAAAATGGTGCTTACAGTATATTTGATAAATAAGTCGATTTAGAACATTTACCCCCAAAATGAGTGCCGCATACAAGATTAATTTGTCGCTTCCTGCAACCTGAATAAGATAAACTATAAGCAATTTAAGCACTGCATCGAGTATGGCGATTAAAGCAAAAGCCCCCATTTTTTCATGAGCAATTATCATTGCATTATAGGGCACACTAATAATTGCAACCATACAAGCAATGATAGAGAATTGATATACCCACTGAGCAGCCACCATTCTACTCTCAGGTATCACCATTTTATTATTAAGAAACCATAGTCCAATAGTTTCTGACAATATAAAGATAATAATAGCTATCGTCCAATGAATTAAGCAAGTTGTACCTACAACTTCCTGTAGTTCTTTCTCATCTCCTTTTCCAAGCGCAAATGTAATATAACGGTGAGAAGAATTGCCCATAGCAGCATTAAGGAAGGTGAACATTGTCACAATACCGCCAACCACATTATACAAACCATAATCTTCTACGCCGAGAGTGGCAAGTACAATACGACTCGTATACAAGGACACTACTAACAAGAGCAGCATCCTTGCATATAGTAGCAAGGTATTCTTCGCTATTCGTTTATTTGATGAAGAGTTGTCACGCATTGATTCTTAAAATGCATTTGTCCTAATGCAAGACAATAATAATACATTCATTACTAGTAAATTTAATAATGAAGAAGTATAAATTGCATTAGAAGATCAAAAGATAAACTATTAACTAACTTCATATCTATCAATATGCTCACCCTTGAGAGCAAGCGCTATACGCTCGCTAGCTAAACCATCACCATAGGGGTTCACGGCCTTGGACATACGCTCGTAGGCAACGGGGTCGACAAGGAGGGTGCTAACTTCGTTGACAATGAGGTCGTGGTTGGTGCCCACAAGATGAACTGTGCCACTCTTAAGGGCTTCGGGACGCTCAGTTGTGTCACGCATCACGAGAACAGGCTTGCCAAGACCTGGGGCCTCTTCCTGAATGCCTCCCGAGTCGGTGAGAACCACAGTGCTTTTCTCCATCAGATAAACGAACTCAAGATACTGTAGTGGTTCGATAAAGAAGAAGTTG
>Ga0256407_10014733_pt1 | contig 10222 bp, 6 predicted proteins | sample RumenRJG_04DNA_FD_193489 | JGI IMG/M metagenome (GOLD analysis project Ga0256407, IMG submission 193489) | Bovine rumen microbial communities from Lethbridge, Alberta, Canada - RJG_04 | ecosystem: Host-associated > Mammals > Digestive system > Stomach > Rumen | place: Canada: Alberta | collected... | reverse complement strand
CAACAGCCGATCCGTTGTGCGTGCTGATGGTAACTCCCATTGACTTCACTCCTGTTCGTTTGTGTGTGGTGTTGTGGTGGCAAATTTATGATGTAATCATACACCAACGAACACCGCTTGTCAATGGGAGTAACTTAATACTGATTTTGACACATACGTATCAAAATCAGTATTGAGCAAGGGGGGAGAGCCCCCCTTGACTCCCCCGTTGTAGCCGCCACTTTTTCTTTCTTCTCCTGCTTTTTTCCCCTCTTCTCACTTGTTGTTTCTTTGCGTAGCCAGAAGAAAAGAAAGAAAAATAAGCTGTTTTTGAGCTCTTGACAATTCAAAATGCTGATGATAAGATTGAAACCGAGGTGAAGATTATGCCAAAAAAATCCGTTGACCGCCGTACTCTCAAAACGAAAAAGGCTATCCGTCAGGCATTTGCCGAACTTCTGCAGGAAAAAGAACTGCATAAGATCACCGTGCAGGAAATCGCCGATAAAGCCGATATAAGCCGTTTTACGTTTTATAAATATTATCTTGATGTCTATGACCTGTACGAAAAAATCGAAAGAGAAATGCTCATTCAAATCAGTATTATCATACTGCATCTGGAAGATAAATCGTCGGAAGAATTTTTTAACAAAATGGTGGAATATATCGATGAAAACCGTGTCACATTCGCAATGATTTTCAATCCCAACAGCCGAAGCCGTCTGAATGACAAACTGAGCCAACTTATTGAGGGAATGTTTCGCAAGGTCTACAGCGACAAACTCGGAATTGAAATGGACAATCGGGAACTTGTATATATATGCTGTTATCGTTCACAAGGCTGTATTGCTGTTATCCGTAATTGGATCATGGACGGTTTTGTCGAACCCCGTGAATATATCGTCAAATCGCTTTCACAACTTGATGAGAATACAGAACGGTATTTTTCGGAAAAAATAAAGAAATAGACAAAAACAACCGCCGAAAAAGGAAGTACAATCCTTTTCGGCGGTTGTTTCATGCTTCAATGTTCAGAAAACCGGTAAGCCCTGTCACTTTGAATACGTCCATCACGGACGGGCATACGTTTTTGATGGTCATACTGCCTTGTTCTTCCATCGTCTGTACCGTTGTCATGACGACTCTCAGACCTGCACTGGATATATACGTCAGTCCGGAAAAGTCCAATATCAGTTTCTGAACGCCGTCAAGTTCATTGTCCAGTCTTTTTTCCAATTCGGGAGCCGTCAGTGTATCCAATTTGCCGTTGAGTGTGACCGTCATTTGCTTTTTGTTCTTTGTGATTTTGATATCCATAAAAAATCCTCCGTATCTTTTTGCTTATTCCATCATACACCAACAAATACTGCCTGTCAATGAATGCGGAAGTACAATAATGCCGTTGCAAATCCGCTGTCAATATGCCATAATAAAGCCAATAACGAAAGAAAAGGTGATTTTATGTCAAAAAAATATAGGTGTTTTTTGTGGGCAACACTCCTGCTGACAGTCATTTTTTGTACTGTTCCGCTGACGGTTAATGCCGAAAACGAAAATAAAAATCTGCCCGAACCGCTCGATCCTTTCGGCAACGGCTTGCAATATTCCGTAGTCATCTATGACAATACCAACGGCTTGCCGACATCGGAGGCAAATGCCCTTGCACAGACGGACGAGGGCTTTATCTGGATAGGCAGTTACGGCGGTCTTGTACGGTATGACGGCAATGTTTTCGAGCATATTTCACTTGAAAATATCACAGGGGTGAAATCTCTTTATACCGACAGTCAAAACAGGCTTTGGATCGGTTCAACAGATGACGGATTCGCCATGATGAAAAACGGCAGTATCCGTTATTGGAATGAAAGTAACGGATTTTCGGGTGGAGTCGTGAGAGCAGTTGCGGAAGATGAAAGCGGTTTTATTTATATTGCCACAAAAAAAGGTTTATATTTTGTGGACAGTGACCTGAATGTTGATACCGTCAATGATGAAAGAGTCCGTGAAAAAGCCATGTGAGACTTGAAACGGGGTATGGACGGACTTGTCTATGTGGTGGATAAGGAGGGATATGTCTTCACCGTAAAAGATGCCGTGATACAGCAGTATAATTATTCCTTTTGCTCTGATCCTGTCAGTGTGCTGCCTTCTCCGGAACAGTCCGGATATGTGTATGTCAGTGACAAAACATTGAATTATTACGGTTCTTTTAATGCGGAAAGTTCCGAACTTTCCCTGAAAGACGTATCGGGAATTTCTCTTGATATAAGAAATATGGAATATGCGGGCGGTATGGCATGGTGCTGTACGGGAACGGGCGTTTATGTCTGTGATCCCGATGCTGATCCGCAGTATCGGGAATTTCGGAATGTTTCCATGAATTCCGTTGGTCATGTCATGCAGGATTATCAGGGAAATTTCTGGTTTACGTCTTCCCGTCAGGGCGTTATCAAAATAATTCCCAATGTCTTTGACGATATTTATTATAAATACGGCATATCCGAAAATGTCGTAAATTCCACCTGTATCTATAAAAAATGGCTCATCGCCGCCACGGATACGGGGATTGTCTGCATTGATAAAGACGGAGCAAACTCCGGTCCAATTGTCGAAAAGATATATTATGACAATGAATTCTGGGATAATATGTCACAGGTTTCCGATAATTTTGTCAGTTTTTTTAATGATGTCCGTATTCGTTCCGTTTTCAGTGACAGCCGTGAACGGCTCTGGATCGCTACATGGACTAACGGGCTTTATTGTCTTGACGGCAAAACGCTTTATCAATACGATAAAACAGGCGATAATGCCCCTTTATCCTCGAATCATGCACGGATTGTCAGGGAAGCAAAGGACGGTTCTATCCTGATTGCCGAAGAGGGCGGATTTGAAATTATGAAAAACAAAAAAATCATAAAATCCTACGGCAGAGAAAACGGCATTGAAAATACAGATATTCTCTGTGTAGAGGAGGGCTTGAACAATGAAATTTATCTCGGTTTGAACGATGGCGGCATCTATATCATTGACGGATACGGCAATATCGAAAATATCGGTAAAAAAGACGGCTTGACTTCGGATTCCGTCATGAGTATCAAAAAAGACAGAACACGAAATGTTTTTTGGATTGTGACGGGAGATTCTATTGCTTACATGACGGAAAATCACAAAATAACAACTGTCACGAATTTTCCGTATCGGAATAATTTTGACCTTTTTCAAAACAGCAAGGATGAAATGTGGATATTGAGCAGCAACGGCATTTATGTCGTGCCGACATCACAAATGTTGGAGAATAAAGAGATAACCCCCGTTCATTACGGGACGGAAAACGGTCTGACACGGATTACTACTGCCAATTCTTTCAGTGAACTGACGGAAAACGGCGATCTCTATATTTCGGGCAATACAGGCATAACAAAAGTGAATATTGAAACGGCTGTGCAGGATACGCCTGAAATAAAAGCCGCCGTTCCCTGTATCGAGATTGACGGCAAAAAGCTGTATCCCGATGAAAACGGGAATTTCCATATTTCCTCTCAAGTTCGGAAATTGACGATTTACAGCCATGTTTTCAATTATTCGCCGGTGACACCGCAGATTTCCTATTGTCTGGAGGGCTTTGATGACCGATTTATCACCGCAAGCCAAAAGAATCTTATGCAGCCGGATTATACCAATCTCGGCGGCGGCAATTATCGCTTTGTCCTGAAAGTAACGGGCAGTAACGGAAAAGAATATACAACCGTTGCTGTCGATATCGTCAAGGACAAGGCATTTTATGAACAGATATGGTTTTATATCGTGCTTGTTGTTTTGGATTTGCTGGTAATCGTTGCCGTGGCATATCTCACACGGACGTCAAGAATGAAAAAACTCAGACAAAAACACAAGGAAGAAGTTGAAAAAGAACGTATCAACACCGAACTGCAGACAGCAAGCAAGATACAGACCGGTACCATGCCCGATCGGTTTCCGCCGTTTCCTGACAGGACGGAATTTGACATTTATGCTTCCATGGATCCTGCTAAAGAAGTGGGCGGTGATTTCTATGACTTTTTCCTGACAGATCACGACCATTTGTGCATGGTAATAGCCGATGTTTCGGGCAAGGGCGTGCCGGCGGCTTTGTTCATGATGTCCGCAAAAATCATGATTTCGGATTTTGCCGAAATGGGAAAAAGTCCTGCCGAGATACTGACTGCTGTTAATGCCAAAATATGTGCCAACAATCCCGAAAAAATGTTTGTAACGGTATGGCTCGGTATCCTTGAAATATCCACGGGCAAATTGACGGCTGCCAATGCCGGTCATGAATACCCGATTCTGATGCAGCCTAACGGCAAATTTGAGATATTTCAGGACCATCATGATCCAATGGCAGGTTTTCTTAAAAGAATGAAATACAAAGAGTATCAGATGGAGCTGAAACAGGGTTCAAAGCTGTTTTTATACACGGACGGCGTACCCGAAGCAACCGACGAAAAAGAACAGATGTTCGGTATGGAAAGACTTCTTTCCGCCCTGAATCAAGAAACCGATATTTCTTTGGAACAGACTTTTCAAAATGTCCGTAATGCCGTTGACGGCTTTGTAAGCGGTGCGGAACAGTTTGACGACCTGACCATGATGTGTATTGAATACAAAAAAGCACTGTAATCCATATTTCATAACTGTTTATCCGACCTGTAAACACAGAATTATCAACAGATAGCAGTCAATTTTCATACTTTGTGTCAGTTATCTTTCGTTTTACACATCATTTGACAGATAACTAACATATAGTATGATAATTGACAGTTGTGTTTTATTGGGGCTTATGTTATTCTATAATCACAGCGAGGGACAAAACCCAAACGAAACAAAAAATAAAAAAAACAAATACAAAGGAGATATCAGTTATGAAAAAGATAGACAACAATCAGGAGAAATCAGTTATGAAAAAGGCAGACAGCAATCAGAAGACAAAAAGAATGGCAATCACATTGGCATTATTGACAGCAATTTCATCGGGTGCCATGGCAGTAACTCCGGTAGCTGCAGCAGGATATACAGGCTCACAGCTTGCCATAGAAAATGTCTTGGAGGCTGAACAGGAAGCAGAACAGGAAAATGAGGAATTTGAAGAAGTCGTTCTCCCCACTGCACCGACCGAAGAAAAAGGCAAGAAAAAGGATATCGGTTCCATTATGAACGATTTTATGCAGGATTCCGTTGAATCTCTCTTTGACTACGGCAAAAGCAAGCTCGGCGAAAAACTCCCCGATCTTTCCAAAAAGATATTCGACAGTATTCCCGTTGCCAACTACCTCAACAAAGTAGGCTTAGGAAAGAAAGTCGGCAAGTTGATCGCCAATTCTCTCGGTATTGCTCCCAAGTCGGATCAGCCCTCCATGAAAGACATCAGCGAACAGCTTAAGGAACTCAGCGACGAAATCAAAAAAGCCCGGGATAATATTAACAATCACGCCGATGATAATCTTTCCCGTGAAATCGATGCGATTGAGAATATCACAACGGTCAGCACTTACAAAACCGGTATGCAGCAGCTTGCCAATTCGTTCAGAGATGCTCAGAATAAACTGCAGGAAGTAAAGGACGCTCCCGAACAGGATCAGCTTGTTCAGATAGCTGCTCTGTGCGGCTCCAGCGAAGATTGGACGGCTGAAGGCAAACTGGTATGCTCTCTTACAAAAGTCGGTTCTTTCATCAGCGGAAGTGAAAACTTCATCTCGGAGAAAAATTTCTATGAAGCTCTCTATTATCTCGCAGTAAATCACGGTGCAGTCTTCTCGGGACAGGCTAAAAATGAAGTGGAAGCCTATGTAACCAAGACTCTTGAAACTTACATGGCTGCTTATGCGATTGCAACTGCTTCTCTCGATGCTCAGCAGACTCTCAGAGAAATCAAGGATTCCGAATATTATGAGGAATTCCTTGCCAGCCTTTCTCCCACAATGAAAGAAACCTGTAAGGGTATCGTATCCAACAGGTATGAAATTACTTCCAAGAAAAAAGAACTCGGCAGACTCCTCATAGATGCGGAAGGCAACGGCTCTACATTCACTGTTCTCGGACAGTATCAGGATTTCGTTGACATGAGCAGCGGTATATTCATCTCCAGAGACGGTCAGTTCACCACAGAGAAGAAAGATGTTGTCATCAGTACGGCAGCCATTACCAGTGATGACAGTGTTTCGGGTGCAAGCAATGCCGCCTACACTTCCCTTTACAACAGCTGGTCAAATGCACTGGATTTCGAGCAGGTCATCAAATATGCCAAGACCTATAAGAAATCCATTGCGGAAGTACTTCAGGACGCCAACTTTGAGATACCCGCCGATACAAAATATCTGCTTGCAGACGGTAAAGTATCAAAGACAAATGGAACTGATAAAACGGGCGATGCTGGCAGTACGATCCGTTCGGACGGACGTGGCGGTTCATACGGTGATTCATGGTATAACGAGATATACAGCGTTCAGGCTTATGACATTTTCAGCAAAAACATCAAGCCCGAAACGGTCGTTATAAAGAAAGTACAACAGCGTAAGCACTGGGTAAACAGCAAATCAACCAGCGTTGATCCCCGTATCGTAGAACGTTCGACAATCAATTTCCTTACCATGTGTGAAAAAACAGACACTTCTGTTTCGGCAATCGGCAAATTGACAAACAAGGGTACCGAAAATAAATATATCATCAGCAGCGGTGAATATAAGCTCACTTCCAATCTGAGCATTGCCGATTCTATCTCCGTTGCATCAGGCACAAAGGCAACACTCGACCTTAACGGCTTTGCACTCAACTGCACAGACAACAGTCACTCTGCCATTACGGTGGAAAGCGGTGCAGAACTCACCATTATCGACAGCAGCAACGGCAAAGGCAGCGTAAAGGGCTATAATTCAGCCAAGGGGGGTGTCGTATTCGTAAGCAAAAATGCAAAATGCACCCTCAAAGGCATCAAGGCAGAGGGCAGTGCCTCTCTTGAGGGCGGTGTAGTCCGCAGTGAAGGCAATCTCACAGTGGAAAACTGCACGTTCAACAACTGCGGTGCTACAGGTAACGGCGGTGTTATTGCAAACTTCGGTTCTGCAAAAATCAGTCATACAAAGTTCACCAACAACAAGGCAGGCGAAAAGGGCGGCGTTATCTACAATTCAGGCGATTGTGAGATCGATAACTGCACATTCACCAAAAATCAGGCAGCCGACGGCGGTGCAATCTACAACCAGACAAACAGCACAATCAAGGCAACATTTGTTGAGATGAGCGAAAACAAAACTGCCAAGAACGGCGGCGGTGCTGTGACAAACCACGGCAAACTCACAATGGAAGCCTACTTTAAGCTCAATAATAACACGGCATCAGGTAACGGCGGTGCCATTTGGACAAACGGTGACGCTTATCTCGCAAACGGCACTATAGAAGCCAACAAAGCCAATTCAGACGGCGGTGCTGTCACAGTAGCAGGCGGTTCTCTTGAAATCCATGACTTGTATATAGCCAATAACCAGGCTGACGGTCACGGCGGTGCCATCAGAAATAAATCCGAAAGTGCAACCGTAAAGGTTTATGACACCAACTTTGCGAACAACACGGCAAACGGTGACGGCGGTGCCGCAAGCATCCATGGCAAGAATGAGTTCCATAACTGCAAATTCTATGGCAACACAGCAGGCAATAAGGGCGGTGCCCTCGACATCACAGGCTCATCAAAGACCAATTTCTACGGCTGTAACATCCACAGCAATACAGCCCCCAAAGGCAGTGCCATCCGCTATGCCAGCGGTGCAAAATACAACTTCTACGATAACACACAGGTTATAGGCACCATATATTGATAAATAGTGATTTCTCTATAAAAAACAGTCTGCCGAAAGACAGGCTGTTTTTGTTTTGCCATCCGCTTTAAAATGCTCTCAGACGCACGTAGAACGCTCTCAGCAGCGTTTAAACGGCTTAGGAGTATAATTTATACCCCTAAGCCCTATACCCCCTCAAAATCGCCGTATTTTGAGCCTGACACGCAATCTGAAAAATATTGAAATAAAAGACCGTCTAATTCGATATTTCTTTATAAGCTATTTTGTCCGTATTACTGTTTGATTTTGATATTTTTTTTGATACGTTCAATTTAATATTTATTTATCTTTAAAAATATAAATAAATTTATTGACAACGCACTAAATATTTATTATAATAGATAGCAGAAAGGAGTGTTTTTTATGGCACAAACTAATATAAATATTCGTATGGATGAAGAATTGAAAAAACAATTTGACAATTTCTGTTCAGATGTGGGAATGAGTATGACAACAGCATTTTGTATTTTCGCCAAAACCGTAGTTAGACAGCATAGAATTCCCTTTGAAATTTCTTCTGATAGTGATCCTTTTTATAGTTCTGCAAATATGGCAAGACTGAAAAAGTCAATTCAGCAGATGGAAACAACAGGAGGAACAGTTCACGAGGTAAATTACGATGATTAAATGTTGGTCTGACGAAGCGTGGGAAGATTTCGAGTATTGGACAAAACAGGACAGGAAAACTCTCAAAAGAATATTGCAGTTGATAAAGGACATTGATCGTAATGGGTATGACGGTATCGGTAAACCAGAGCCGCTTGTAGGTGACTTGTCGGGATATTGGAGCAGGAGAATTGACCAAGTAAACCGCATTGTGTATAAGATCGAGCAAAATACCATCAAAATTGTACAATGCGGTTCTCACTATCGAGATAAGTAACTATCGGAATAAGCAAGGTGATACAAACCTTGCTTATTTTATGCTTTTTGTGAGATCAAACAAACAATCAAAATCCAAATCTCTGTTCTGATAGCAAGATACATTCTAAAATCGTCTGTAATGCCACTCAGAGCCACGAGAATAGATCAAAACGCTAAAAGAGTATAATTTTTATACCCCTAAACAAAACATAGCCGTAAAATGCTTATATTTGCGTTCTACAGCTATGGATATTAGAAAATTCTGTCAAATTTTCGTTGAAAAAACATATAAAAAGTGGTATAATGACAAAAGGGCAGTGGTACTGACTATACCACCACCCGAATACGAGGTCGTTCTTCAAGCTACCCTCATACCTATCGATTAGATTATAAAATCTTCATCAAAACTTTACGGGATAATTATAACATTTTCGGTGTGAAATTGCAAGCAGAATTTGAAGAATAATATAGCACTCTATATGACCTCGAAAAAATTATTATTTTAGGGAGGTCATTTTTTATGTCTTTATTCGCTTTGGACACCAAAAACATCACAAAAGCCATTCAGCTTTTACACACAAATGGAGAACTTTTTGAAATTCGTTTAATTAACGACAGTTACAATGCAAGCGGATACTTTACAAGTGCCGATACAGCTATTAAAGCCTTGCAGAACTTCCGTCCTGAATGGAATGCTCGCACACCAAAAGCAAAATCCGCAAATATCTTTATCACCCTCAATCCGATCAATATGTCTTGCTATTCTCGTAAACAGCATGATTGTTTCATAGAGAATGTTCAGCCAACTACAAAAGACAATGAGATAACAAATCTTCACTGGTTCTTAATTGATTTAGATCCCAAAAGAATGTCAGGTGTCAGCAGTTCAGAGAAAGAATTGGAACTTGCGAAGAAAAAAGCCAGAACAATACATGATTTTTTGTCGGATCGTGATTTTAAAGAGCCTATACGTGCTATGAGTGGTAACGGTATTCACTTGGTTTACCGCTTTGATGTGCAGAATACCGCAGAAAATGTGGCTGTATTTGAGAATGCCTTGAAAGTTCTGGCTGAAAAATTCAGCGATGATGAAGTAGAAGTAGATACGACTGTATTCAACCCTGCTCGTATCTGTAAACTTTGGGGAACTATTGCACAGAAAGGGGCTACTACCCCCGAAAGACCGCACAGGAAAGCGTATATTGAGCCGTCTGTGCCATCTTCCGTTGATGTTAATGATTTTACATTGCTACAAGAATTAGTCGCTGAATTTGAGGAAAATAAGCCCTCTGTACCCATTCAGGATACCATACAGACAGAGAAAAAAGGAAAATTTGACTTACAGAAATTCATTTCCGATCATAATATCCCCGTCAAAAGCGTTGAGAACACTCCTAATGGTACTGTGAAGTATATCCTTGAACATTGTTTGTTTGATGAAAGCCATAAGGGGAAAGATGCTGCTATTTTCCAAAAGTCTGACGGTTCTCTCGGCTACAAATGCTTTCACA
>Ga0256407_10014730_pt1 | contig 10225 bp, 10 predicted proteins | sample RumenRJG_04DNA_FD_193489 | JGI IMG/M metagenome (GOLD analysis project Ga0256407, IMG submission 193489) | Bovine rumen microbial communities from Lethbridge, Alberta, Canada - RJG_04 | ecosystem: Host-associated > Mammals > Digestive system > Stomach > Rumen | place: Canada: Alberta... | reverse complement strand
ACTGACGAAAACAATAAAAACAATACAATTGATAATGCAAAAAAGAAAGCACAAAAATACATTGAATCTGCAAATAAATTAGTTGAAAAGAGTAATGATGCCATTAATAAAATAATGGAACATGCTGCAGAAGGTGTTGATTGGGTACAAACAAATATAAATAAAGAAATTGCACGAGCAGAAAAGAATGTTAAAGATGGATTAGAAAAAGGATATAAAAACATTGAAACAGATATAGATACATTTTGTAAAGGTGAAGGTGAAAAAATTGCAGTAAAAATAATAAAAGAATATAATAAAATAATTGAAAACCAAGCTAAGAAAATTGTAGACGAAAAAAGGAAAGTTGAAAAGAAAGCAAAAATAAAAGCTAATGCTGCTATACAAAAAGCAATGTTAAAAATATTTGCCTTAATTGGATTATAAATGAAATAATATTATTATGGCTAAAGATAAAGAATTTGAATATGAGTATAATCCGATAAAAGAACAAGTTGGGAGTAAGGCTGCTGAAAGAGTTATTTGGTCAACTTCAGTTATACAAAAAGCATTAGAAGGTATTCAATCAGGACAACCATTAAAGGCTAGTCCTTTTTTAAACAAGAATACAAAGTTATTAAAACCTGAACTTGTTAGAAGATATACTCAAGAAGAAATAGAAGATTATAAGCGATGTGCAACTGACCCAATATACTTCGCTTCAAAATGTTTCTTGATGACACCTGAAGGTTTGAAAGCCTGTAAATTACGTGACTATCAAGAAGATTATATAAGACATTTACAAAACAACAGATTTAGTATATTCTTAAGTTGTCGTCAATCAGGTAAATCAACGACAACAGCAATTTATTGTCTTTGGGTTATATTATTCAATTCAGATAAGAATGGTCTTATATTATCAAAATCGGGTCCAGCTGGTGTAGACTTGATTAAAAAAATAAAAGATATGTACTTATATCTTCCTTATCATTTGAAGATAGGTACAATGAAATGGAATCAAACAGAAATTTCATTCGATAATAACTCTACAATTGCAACAGAATCATTCTCACCGACTGCAGGTCTTGGTAAAACAATCAACTTTCTTATTCTTGATGAGTTTGCTTGGTGTCCACCTAATGATGTTGAATTATTCTATAATAACATTATACCTACTGTAACAACTATTACTGACTCAAATGTTTGTATAATGTCAACACAAAATGGATTTAACTTGTTCTATAAGTTATGGAAAGGCGCAATTGAAAAGAAAAACATATATGCACCATTTAAAGTTGACTGGCATCAAGTACCACAATTTAATACAAAATTAAAAATATGGGAAAAACGTACTGAAGCATGGAAACAAGAAATGATTGGTATATTGGGAAGTGAAGAAGCTTTCTATTATCAATACGGCACACAATTCTCTGCTTCTGACCAATGTCTTGTATCTCGTGAATGTTTATCAAGATTACGAGATAAAGCAATATTATGGGAAAACAAAACAGAAGAACTTGAAGATTTATATGGAACACATTTACAATATCATCAAAATTTATTCTTCAGACCAGATTTTGATTTAATATTGCTTAAAAAGGTTTTCTTCTTATTAACAATTGATTTAGCAGAAGGTGGTGGAAATGATTCCACTATATTCAATATATTTCAAATTGTAGGAAAGGACAAATTTAAACATGTTGGTTATTGGAAAGCCAATTCAGTAGATCTTGAACATGCTGCTTTAGAATTTTGGTTATTGGCCGGTCAATTATTCAATTATGATAGATGTATTTGGTCATTAGAATGGAATACTTATGGAGCATTATTCTATAGAATGCTTATGGATTTGAATGATGATGATTTTAATCCTGAAGCTGCTTATAGATTTAATATTGTTGATGAGCTTGAATTATCAAACTTTGTTATGTATAAGAAAACAGCAATGGATGAACAAATTCTTGGTAGAACAAAATCAACATCAAACTTTATTCCAGGCATTAAATTTACATCAGGAAATAAAGGAACTGCATGTTCATTATTAAAGATATTATTTGAAAAGGAACAAATTGACACCACTGATTTAATATCTCTTGGTGAACTTGAAAACTTTGAAGATAAAAATGGTAATGGATCATATAAAGCTTCTTATGGACATGATGATTTAATTATGACATTTGTTCAAATACCTATGGTACAACAGACAGGTAAATATAAATCATTAATTGAAGAATATATTGAATCTGAAGTTGAAGATAGTTATAATAACAAATGGGGAAATAGAAACTTTGATTACTTTGGTGATAACAGTCCAATGTTCCCACCAATGAATAATGGAGATGATATATTTGCAAATAGACTTGGCGGATATATGCCACAACAAAAAGGTACATATGATATATTTTCAGTTGGGCAATAATTTAACAAAATTTAAAATTTATTAATATATAATTACTATATTTACAATAATATTGTAAAAATTACATAATTATATAAAAATATATTTATAAGATGAATGAAAGAAAGAGCTTCAATGAATAGAACTATAACATTATCAGCTGAGGAAATATGTTTAGTTGCTCCTAAAATAGATCATGTATTTATTGAAAACAAGAATCAGGTAATTAATGGAGATTTTAATGAAATTAATAAAACAATTTCAGATAAATATTTTGATTTAATCATTGTAGATCCTCCATATAATTTAACAAAGCAATATAGTACAACTACATTCAAATCAATGGACCAAGATGAATATTTGAAATATGTTTATGATATATTCAAAGAATGCTTGCGTGTTTTGAAACATAATGGAACAATGTATGTTTGTGGTGATTGGAAAACTTCATTTATTGAATATCTTGCTTTACAAAATCTCGATACAACTGGAGTTGCAACAAATGATGTTATTAATAGAATAACATGGGCACGAGATAAAGGTCGTGGTGCAATGAATAATTGGAAGAATAATTCTGAAGATATTTACATGGTTGTTAAAGATAAAGCAAATTATTACTTTGATGTTGAAGCAGTTAAAATCAAAAAGAAAGTATTAGCTACATATAAGGATAAAAATGGAAATAATAAGGATTGGGAAACAACTGAAGAAGGTAATGTACGAATGACATATCCATCAAATATTTGGTTTGATATTACAGTACCATTTTGGTCAATGTCTGAAAACACCGATCATCCAACACAAAAATCTGAAAAGTTATTTGCAAAATTAATTCTTGCATCATCAAAACCTGGAGATAAGATTTATGAACCATTTGCAGGAGTTTGTACAGCAGGAGTTGTTGCAAATAAATTAGGTAGAAATTATACTTGTGTTGAAATAGAAAAAGAATACTGTGAATTGGGTCAATATCGAATAGACAAATCTGAAATAGATAAAACTATTCAAGGATATGAAGGAGGCGTATTTAGAGATAAATAATGAAAGGCGAGCATATGCTCGCCTTTTTTAATGGTTGTATGTTGTTTAAGGAGTTTACTTAAAGTAATGTTTGGACTGAAAATATGTATCAACTGCCTTTGCAATTATAAGTCCAAATATAAACAATATACCAACAATTATTGTTTTCATATATTCATTGGTATCATACCTGTTGGTGTCATAAGAACATTACCAGATATTATTTTTTTAGCAATTCTTTTTATTGTTTTCATAATCGTTTAATCTTTCTATTTGTAATTTTCTTTATTCTTTGGTTTTCAATTAAACTTTTAATATAATTAATAATCTCTATATAATCCGATATGAACCACTTTATAAATTTATGTTTCATATCTTTTATTTAAATATAGTCAATTCATATATAAATAACCGTACTGCCATTTAGCACTTTCTTTCATACCGTTAATATAACTATGAACTAATGTTTTTGTAATTCTTTTAATTGTTTTCATAATTTTAATTTTAATATTTTTACTGTTTATTATTTTATTTATTTTATATTATATACTATTTATATCATTATTACTTATTCATATAATATGGAGTATATGCTAAATACATTGCTTGACAATATAAACTCCACATCTTATTAAAAAATCTTTTTGCTCTTTTCATAATTCATTCTTAATTTATATTTTATCTTTAATTAATATTAAAAACATGCATACAATAAGAACTCCTAATACTACCATTATTTCTTCCATAATATTTATTGTACTTTTTACAATTAATTACAATTAAATATAGTTCAAAATAACAAAATGAGTATAGAAATATATGCTTTTTCTCTTATAACTATGAAATAATTAATTTAAATTAATTCAATTATCTTATAATAATTTCATAATTATTAATTGTATTATATACAGCAAATTAACATATACCAATAATTTGGGTTATTATTAATTATATAGGATTTGATATATTGAGGCATTAAATATATCAAAATTTTATGTTTAAAGAAAAAATATTAAAAACGGTTACTTTTGGATTATATAAAGGCATGAAAAGAAAGAAAGAAAACTATTTTGTAAGGGCAACAAAAGAAGACAATAATGTTAATCCTATTTATTTGTTTTTATTAATAGTTTTAGGAGTTGGCATCATATTATTAATTGTTCCTGTCATAGGTATGCTCGTTGATATTTTTTATAATCATACAATGACAATAAATTTATCAGATATGGCGTTATATGTGGGAGCTGTAGCTGCTATGTTTACTGGTGGCGGTGCTGCAGGTGCAATAACTGAATATTCTTATTCTAAATTTAATGTTAAGCCACTTGATGAAAACGGTCAAACAATTAAAGACGAAAATCATAATGGCATACCTGATGATGAAGAAAACATTGAATCAAATGATGAAGAATTAACAATTAACTAATACAAAAGGAGCTCATAATGAGCTCCTTTATTAATAAACAATTCTATATCCACAATATGGGCAGAATCTATATTTTGTGTTAAGTTTATGTCCACAGTTTACACAATAAACTTTCTTAAGATCTTTATCAGTGTATGGTTTTTGAGATTCAGGAAGTATTTGAATTGTCTCAAGTGCAAATGAACAATATTCAAAATCTATAAATACATTCTCAAACTCTTGATTTGAATGTGAACCCTTTTCAATACGACCAGTTTCAATTGACTTACTTCTTATATTTGCATTAATATTCTTTGCTCTTGCAGGTTGAACATCATCCATGCCTAATGTACTTGTATAAGTTGCAGATGTTGCAGCAGATGTTACTGAACTCTTTGCTAAACCTCTTGTTGTTTCTGCACAGAAATTAACTCCACTATCAATATGATATGCATTAAGAGCAGTACAATCATTAAAATTATTTTCACTACTATACAATCTATAATTATACCATGGCTGTGGCTCTGGTGTTGACTTAAAGATATGTATTGGCTCTTGATAAGGTTTTTCTTTATAGAATGAAATACTGATTAATCCATTATTACGAATAGCTTGTTTTGCTTCATAACTATTTTCAACCTCATAAGTTGAGAATAAGAATTTACGTGCTTCATCAAGATATCTTTCTAACCAAATACGTTGACCTGGCTTGATGATAATACGATTAGACATTCTTTTTCCATTAATTGAAATGTCTGCACCAATTGTGTAATCGTAAGGATTAAAAATTTGAATTTGGAACTCTGAGTTATTTTTCATATAAACAACTCTTGAATACTCTGAATTTGAATATTCTTTTAAAAGTGACTTGTTAACCGCAATCTTGGCTAACGGATTTGTAATTTGTACCATAATGTTTAAGCTTTATATTTTTTAATTTGTTCTAATACAACTCGAGTCTGTTACAACTCTTAAAGGTAAGCGTTTATTACCTCTGTACCAAAACACTAACGCTTATTGTTAATTAATGAAATTCTAAATATTCATATTTATTAAAAATAAAATAATTATATAAATAATAGTAATATCTTATTTAAAATTAAAAGAGAGGAATCACTTCCTCTCTAATAGTTTTTCGTTTTTCAATTTTCTCTTTATAATCCCAGGGAAATCATGTTCATATATTGCAATTGCCGTTAATTTATTATCTAAATCTGGTTCTGTAAAATATGTCCATTTGTAATGATTAGGATCAAATGGTGCAAGTCTTTCATACCACTCATTTACGTCAGCTGACAAATAAATAAGATAATCATTTCTCCATTCCCAAGCAGGATCTCCATTTCCTTGTATCTACCAATTTTCAAGTAACCATTCTGCAACAGCATGGCCACCTTGAACTGCGGCATATATAGGATCTAATGTTTTATCTGTTAAAATATACAATTTATTTTTCATTTTTTAATGTAGCAAATTTATTGTATGTTTCAATTACTTTTCTCTTAAATCTTGGGATTGCTTCATATTTCATACAATCACCACCACCTCCATAAGTCCATGAATTTTCTCCATGATAAAGCATTTTATAACATTTGACAATTTCATTATCAAGATACTCTCTTAACTTCAAATTATCAACTAATTCACCATTTTCAAAATCACATCCAATACGATGCTTGAATGCATAATAAGCAACATATACATAATGGTGATGAGATTTAGACTTAACAAAATCTTTGAATGCTAAAAACTGTTCTTTAGTTGTTGCATCAATTACAAAGTCTTCTCCTTCGTGAGTGTACATATGATTAAACTCGTCACTCTTCTTAATTAAATCTAAAATATATTCTTTATCCATAATTATTATCATTTATATATTTGTCATTATATAATTTAAGTTTTCATCAGAACATTCAATATTATATTCTTGACATTTTTTCTTATAGGAATTTTTAGCATTTTCAGTTATTACTTCTCCGTGTGTCTTACTTTTATTATCTCCATATTCTATTAGTTTATCCCAATTTTTGACAAACCAAGATTCTGGATCATCATCTTTATAATACTCTTTGAATGAATGCACATTCCTATTAGACCAGTATTTTAAACCGTGTCTAATCCAACGATAATAATATAAAAGATTATAGATTTTATACGCCCTGTTATTAATTTCATCTACTATATCTTGTAAACTCTTTTCTTTAGGACGATTTGCAAGTTTACGAGTTTTCTTTTGCTCTTTTTGTTCATTTGCGAGTTGAGCTATCTCAGCTTTCATAGCATTAACTAATGCGTTTCTAAATTCTTTGTTTTCCATAATTAATATTTAATGTATTTATAAAATTTTATAAGTAAAATTATTATGTGTTCATGAAATTCTATATGTTCAGATATTTTTAAACACTATTAAAAACTTGAACATTAAATATAATTTGGATGCCCTCTAATTTTAATCTACCAATGTTGTTTCATAAGATTATTTATATATTTAATTAAAAATAAAAATTATAATTTATAATTATAGAATAATTATTTAAAAATTAAAATAAATCATCTTTAAATTTCCAAATATATCCATATGCAGTTTTTGATTTACCTTTACACACTTCATATATATGTACATGAGAAATTTTTAATGTATCTTTAATTTCATTTATATTATTCCATTCTTTTATTAATTCTCCTTGTTTTGAATATTGTAAAATTTTCTTTTTATTATTTCTTTTACTTTCTTTTATTTTTATAGAACAAAATTTCCAATTAATATTTTCTGCTTCAGTAACCCATTCTAAATTCTCTACTCTATTATCAATTTTTAATTCATTTTTATGATTAACTATAATTAAATTTTCAGGATCTGGGTTTTGAATAAATGTTTCTGCTACAATTCTATGATTTCTATAGCATACACCATCTAATCTAAATGCAAGATAATGTGAACATACATATGTAGGTTCTAACCATTGTTTTTTATTTTCATTATATATTTGAATATATCCTAATTTGTTAACTCTAATTTTGTTATTTTTTGGATATATTGTCCATGAAATATCTGAATTAATTTGTGAAGCTTTTATATTCTTTACTATTTGTTTCCAATTAGAATATCCATACGTATCATATTTTTCATCAATATTTCGTACATTTAATTTAATATCTTCATCAGTTAAATCTTTATATGTTCCATCTAAAAAATAAGCTTTATAATCTTTATATAAAAAAAGTTCAGTTTTTGAAAATCTTCTATCGTTATAAAGATAATATTCATGTGAAATTAAATTGTTCATAATTTATAAAATATGTTTTTATTTAATAAAATAGAATATTTGAACATATTTTAATAAAAATTTGAACATAAATAAACAAAAATTATTTTGAACATTATAAATTATTGAACAAAATAAAAAGCTTAAATACTAGTATTTAAGCTTTATAATTAATATGTGTTTTTTCCTTAAACTACATGTGCAATCTTTCCTTCGCTGGACCGTGGTCTTGACCACGAATCTCCTATTAATAAAATTGAATGACTTTCAATCTTTCGTAGCAAACCCATTCTACGCGGATATTTTATGCATGGTGGACCGTTCACCAAGTGCCCCATGTAGGACTCAAACCCACCTCAGCTGGTTTAGAAGCAGCGGCACAATCTCTATACCAATGGGACAAATAAATTGATACAACAAAATTTGAAAGCTATACGGGAGTCGAACCCGCCTCTCTTGCACTACCAAGCATATTAACCGATATACTAATAGCCTTTTACACTGTTCATCACGCAGCGTTCCTTAAATATAAATAATTTCCCATAAGTGATGAGTTTATTTTCCATTATTCATATTATGCAGGCGGTGTAGGATTCGAACCCACATGAACGGTTTTGGAGACCGCAATACTAACCATTGTATGAACCACCTATATTGATGAGTAAATTTGCGAGCTACGGACTGGAGAAACTTCGGCTAATTACGAAGATTGCATTACCGCTTCGGTTTTACCTCCTGTTGCGTTGCACCTTATGAGCTCTCACGAAACTCAACTCCTTTCACTAAGCTGTCGGCATCCATACTACCCGTCTATATGATAATCATAAGCTAGCATTCTATTATCACTTACCTTAGTTTCTACTCAGAGGCCTGTACTCATCAAATTATATTAAAAACTTGCTTCTGGTGAAGTCAGATTTAAGTCATATTTATAAATCATCGGTTCCTTCATTCTTCTCCGATAACATCATTGCATGTATACCTACAATTGCTAAAACGGTAACCAGTGTCATGAACTGTGTTAAGCAAGTTAATTAGTTGGGCCAGCAGGAATCGAACCTGCATTACAAGGACCAAAATCTTGTGTAATAACCGTTATACGATAGCCCAATATTTTTCTCTTAAAAAAATTAAACAAACCCGTAACACTCTTATAAAGAAAATAAAAATGTAATCGTAATAAAATAAAAATCAAACAAACAATAAAAATATGAAGTATCTCTATAATACAACAAGGTTTGTTTATACGTTTAAATATTCCTTGTGTATATTCACTTATTAAAGTTATAATACAACAAGGTTTGTTTAGTATATTGACAGTCCACTTGCTAAGTATGGGTTAAGATTGCTTACTGTGTATATTCCATGCAGACGTATCACCTAACCAAAGGTATTTCTGTACACGGTCTTCGCGTGCTTAAGCCTTGGGTATCTCTGATATCAGAGTTTTATAACCTGTACCCCAGATTTCTCTTCCAACTAACACGGAACAAATCCGCCGTTTAGAAGCCAATTTCCAGTACTTAACTTTTTGTATTTCACATACTTAGTAGTTTGTTCTGTGTGGAGCCACCGGGCTTCGAACCCGGGATCTCTGCGTGCAAGGCAGAAGTGTTAGCCGACTATACCATGACCCCAAATACTGTTTTAAGTTGTTACCGAAACAGAAAAACTTTCTCACTTACGATAGAATAGTCAATTTGAACAAACAATAGAATACGCTCTCACTCACATATTTATTCAGGGATTACTAACGTTACGTTGAGGCGCGACCTCTTTTGATTTTTTACGTGCAGATAATCCAGCAAGTGGTATGTACACGATAGAGGCGGTACCGAGAATCGAACTCGGATCGTCGGGTTACAAAGCCGAAATAATAACCATTATACTAAACCGCCATTTCTTTAAAATCACATATAAGTTTAAAATTATATCCTTGTTCTATATATGCTTTCTTTTTATCAATCATATTTTGTTTATCTAATGTAATCGAAGAAAATAATTGTTTCATAATAAAGTCATAATTTATCGAAGTAACTCTCCTCTACAACAAATGAAATTAGTTGCGGGGGTTGGAATCGAACCAACACAAGCATTTTCTGTCTCAAGGTTATGAGCCTTGCATCTTACCATTAGACTACCCCACGATATATTAAT
>Ga0256407_10014727_pt1 | contig 10225 bp, 9 predicted proteins | sample RumenRJG_04DNA_FD_193489 | JGI IMG/M metagenome (GOLD analysis project Ga0256407, IMG submission 193489) | Bovine rumen microbial communities from Lethbridge, Alberta, Canada - RJG_04 | ecosystem: Host-associated > Mammals > Digestive system > Stomach > Rumen | place: Canada: Alberta | collected... | reverse complement strand
GCAATCTGGATGAGGTGGTCACGGTGCGCGAATCCGTGGAGTTTTCCCTTCTCTCGGATGACATTAACCAAACGGTGACGACACTTAAGGGCTATATCAATGAAGCCGAGAGACGAATGGAGGAGGAACTGAAACTTGCGACCTTCATTCAGGAATCAGCGCTGCCGCATGTATTTACATCCTCCAGAAAGGATTTTGAGATTTACGCTCTCATGAAACCGGCCAGGTATGTCGGCGGTGATTTCTATGATTTCTTCTTTACGGACACCAATAAGCTGGCGCTGGTCATTGCCGATGTCTCAGGGAAAGGAATTCCGGCCGCGCTGTTCATGATGCGCGCCAAGACGGCGATCTCAAATGCTGCCCGGATGGGCAAGTCTCCCTCTGAGACACTTTATGAAGTAAACAATTCTCTCTGTGAAGGCAACGAAGCGGAGATGTTTGTTACAGCGTGGGTGGGTATCATAGATCTTGATTCAGGACTTATGAAATGCGCTAACGCGGGCCATGAATTCCCTGTGTTCTGTCATGCGGGCGGTGAATATGAGCTTATAAAAGACGTTCACGGACTAGTTCTCGGCGCTATGGAAAATGTGCCCATGAAGGAGTACTCGCTGCAGATGAACCCTGGTGACAGACTGTTTGTCTACACGGATGGAGTGCCGGAGGCGATAGACAGGGACGAGAAAGCATATGGAACAGGGCGTCTCGTGGATAAGCTGAACGAACTCAGAGAGGAACCGCAAAAAGAGACTCTCGAGAAAACACACCATGACATTGTGAAATTTGTGGGCGAAGCGGAGCAGTTCGACGACATCACAATGCTGGGATTCACCTACATAGGCGGTGGAGCGGACGCCGGGTGAACTATTTGATACCGTAATTACAGAAAGCCCTGCCGGGACTAAGCCGGCAGGGCTTTTATTACTTGGATAACTTCATTGATGTATGATGTGTGCCTTGGGTTACTGAATACTGTTGTCATCGCCCTGATCGCTGCCAAAGACGAGTTCCGGGCCCTCTACAGGGGGAAATTCGTTATTCACTTCTTCTGCCGCCTGTGCCTTAGCTTCTGCTGCTTTGGCGGCCATTTCGTCACGCTGAGCCTGTGCTTGTGCCTCAGCCTCAGCCTTAGCCAGTGCCGCGGCCTCTCTGCGAGCCTGCTCAATAGCCTGGGCCTGTGCGGCTTCCGCAGCCTTGCGGGCCTGCTCTTCCTGTTTTGCCTTCTCCTCGGCCTCTATGCGTGCCTGTTCTGCTCTCTCAGCGGCAGCAGCTTTCTCGGCTTCCATCTTTTTCTCACGCCGCGCGGCGAGCAGGATGCAGATCCATGTTACCAGCATGCTGAAGAGGCAGGCGCATCCGCAGATAAGAAGGATCCAGTTGGAGAAACCCGCTATTTTTCCTGTGATGACAGTGATACCGGACAGAACGCAGAAAGCACCGGCAATGCTCGCGAGGGAAATAACAAGGTTGAGAATCCAGACGGGATAGTCGAGGACTTTCATCTGAACGGTTCCCTGAAGGACCAGAACTCCTAGGATCAGAGATACGAGCCCTGTATAGATCTCGAAATTAGCAGTTACTTCATTTATGCGGATCAGGCCGATCAGACCCATCAGGATCAGCAGCGTTCCGAGCGCAAATCCATAGCGGTCGATTCGCCTGTAGTCGCCCGCCAGAAAGAAGGAAGCGATAGACGCGGCACCGATGGCTACTATGCCACCGCACAGGATCTGGCAGAGCGTGATGAGCGCCACTGATTTGCCGAACAGGAGCAGATAGCCAAGTGCTATAGCGACAGCGGCGAGAAGAATCTGTGAGATTACACTGCTTTTGCTGGTTGAAGATTTCATGATCATAGTCCCCCTGAGTATTTATTGGTCAAAATATCAATTAACAACAGTTTACCACTCTGATAGATAAATGGAGATAATTTTTGTCGAGTTTTATGTATAATAGTGGGTAGGGAATTACGTGTTTAATAGTATGCAGGGACTTTTTTGATCCGGCGCTTTTATGAAGGGAATTCAGTGATCCGGCGCTTTTGCACTTTAAGGAAGGAGAGAGGCGGTGGAGAGAAATCTTTGGAAGCGGATCATGATCGGAGTTAGTGTACCTGCCATGCTTGTTCTGCTGTGTATTTATGAATATCAGGGCGGAAACGGGATGGAGTGCATGTTCTACCGATATACGGGGCTGTACTGCCCGGGCTGCGGATCGGGCAGGGCTGTCAATGCTCTGTTCCACGGCCGCTTTGCGGAAGCAGTGTCTTACAATATTTTGCTTCCGATCCTCGGGATTCCGTGTCTGTTCGTACTGGCGCACGAATACTTGCGGATCGTGTTCCCAAAGATGAAACTCAGACCGGTCAGTATATCGCAGAGGAGTATTGAGACCTCTGGGGTATTGAAACCTCGGAGTATTGAGACCTCTGGGGTATTGAGACCTCGGAGTATTGAGACCTCTGGGGTATTGAGACCTCGGGTATTGAGACCTCTGGTGGGTATTGAGACCTCTGGGGTAGGGTGCCACAAAATGAAGTACCCCAGAGGTCGGGATTTCGCCCCAGAGGTCGGGATTTCGGGATTTTTGAGGAGGCTGGATATGGCTTTGAAAGACTTTTGGAAGAATAATCCGATCAATAACAGAAACACACTTGGCAATGGCTCCGCTGGAGGCGGTCAAAAAACTGACGGAGAGAAAATAGCGAGCAGACTGAGCGCTATTTTGATCCCGGTAGTTGTGGTACTTGTCCTTATCAGAGTATTGGCAGGGTCATTTTATACCCTTTCTGAGACGGAAAGCGCTGTCGTAACGACGTTGGGACAAGCTACAGTCAATAACAACAAAGGCCTGCAGTTCAAGATTCCTTTCATTCAGCAAGTGACCAAGATCAACACCACGGTCCGCAGCTTTGAGGTCGGCTACGAGGAGAGCAGTGACGGAAGCTATCGGAACGTGGAGAGTGAGTCCACCATGATCACTTCAGATATGAACTTTGTGGATATCGACTTCTATGTGACTTATCAGGTCACCGATCCGCTGCAGTACATGTATGCCTCAGAGGTACCGGAACTGATCCTCAAGAATCTGGTTCAGAGCACCATCCGTGGAACCGTCAGCGCCTATACCGTGGATTCTGCGCTGACTACAGGTAAGTCGGAGATCCAGCAAAACATCAAAAACATCGTGATGGACGAACTGGAAGAGCAGAATATTGGACTGTCGTTAATCGACATTTCGATTCAGGATGTCGAACCTCCCACGGATCAGATCAAGGAGGCGTTCTCTGAGGTTGAGAATGCAAGGCAGAACAAGGAATCCGCTCTGAACGAGGCTAACCAATATCGAAACGAGCAGCTTCCCGCGGCTGAAGCTAAAGCTGATAAGATCATCCAAAAGGCGGAGGCGCAGAAAACTGCACGCATCAACGAGGCGAACGGTCAGGCTGCACGCTTTAACAGCGAGTACAGCGAGTACATCAAATACCCGCTGATCACCAAGCAGCGTATGTTTTATGAGGCGATGGAGGAGATTCTGCCCGGCGTTAAGATCATTATCAACAATGATGAGGCGGGGACAACCCAGAGATTGTATTTGGGTGATCTGGATGGATCTTTTACGGATTCAGCGACCTCTGGGGCCGCTGCTTCTGATTCATCAGCACAGTTGGGAGGTGAGCAGTAATGAAGAAGCATACAGGAAAAATTTTGGCTGCCCTGGTTGTTGTTTATCTCCTTGTTAACATGGCAGCGGTCATCACTTATCCCAACCAGTACAAGGTCATTAAGACAATGGGCAAAATATCGAGAGTCACCACAGAGCCCGGATTTTCTTTCAGAATTCCACTGCTGCAAAGCGAGACTACGATTTCCAAGGCAAGGCAGCTCTATGATATTGCACCTACTGAAATCTATACTTCAGATAAGAAAAAGATGGAAGTTGATGCCTATATCATCTGGCGGGTAACAGATCCTGTTAAGTTCACACAGACATTGAACTCATCCACGGCGAGCGCAGAGAGCAAGATCAGCGCAATGGTTTATGGTTCACTAAAGGCTACCGTTTCCAGCACTTCGCAGGAGGAACTGATCGCTTCGAGGGACGCAGCTTTGGATAAAGCGGAAGAGGATGACGCGTTGGACGTGGAGGTCCAAGACATTACCTCTGAGGACCTGAAAGAGGATACCGAAGCGAGCTCTGGGGCCGGTTCAACCGGAGCGGCCGGTACAGAGACGACAGGGACGGAATCGAAAGAGCAATCAAAAGAGACGGAAGACGGCATGACAGTCATCGATGAGAACACCAGAGTCATTTCTCTTTCGAACAAGATTCTTGAGCAGTTGAATAAGGATTATGATCCGGAACAATATGGTATTGAGATTCAAATGGTCAAAATCAAGAAACTTGATCTTCCGGACGAAAACAAGGATGCTGTCTACAACCGCATGATTACTGAGCGTAAAAACATCGCTGCAGCCTACAAAGCTCAAGGCGAATCCGAAGCACAGAAAATACGAAACACTACCGACAGGGAGACAGCAGTCATGCTGTCTGAAGCGGAAGCTACGGCTGACAGACTTGAAGCGGAAGGTGAGGCCGAATACATGCGTATCCTTTCCGATGCTTATAATGACCCCGACAAAGCAGAGTATTACCTCTTCGTACGCCAACTGGACGCAGCTAAAAAGAGCCTGGAAAACGGGAACACTACGCTTTTCCTTGACAGTGATTCACCGCTTGCGAGCATTTTCGAGCAGTAGACCTCTTAACTCACGACCCCAGAGTTCAGATTTTGATATACACAGGGTAAGTGGAAGGAGGAGATATGAATGCGATTATTATTGAAGTAGATGGTCTTATTGCAGAAATGAAAGAATTAGATAAATTCAACGATGATGTTTTTATTCAATATTTTGAAAAGGTTGGGGAAATGCAGGAGCGGCTTTCTGAATTAGAAAAAACGAATAAGTTGTCTTCTGTAGAGTACAAGGACTGTTCTGATAAGCTGTCGAAGGCTTTTGAGAAACTGAAAGGAAAACTATCGTTTTGCACACTTTAGGAACCCTTTACTATAGGGACTGCGGTCTCAGAGGCCTTAGAATTGGATGTCAGGGGTAGAGGATGACCCCAGAGGCCATAGATACAGAGGCCATAGATATAGATAGTAGATAGAAGGGAAGAGGTACGCCCGATGAGCACATACGTGTGCAGCGATATCCATGGTCAATATGACTTGTATAAAACCATGTTAAATGAGATCAATTTCACCTCAGAGGACCATCTTTATATTCTTGGCGATATGATTGATCGAGGTGAGGACGGCATTCGTGTTCTGCAGGACGTTGCCTCGCGCCCTAATGTTACATGCCTGCTTGGCAACCACGAGTACATGATGTGGAATTATATCAGCCATTATGTTTTTAAGGATCTGAACTGGCTGAATCCTTCCAATGGCGGAACACAGACTCTCTCAGAATATCGAAAACTCACGCCTGCCGACAAATCCTCTGTCAAAAAATACCTCGCCCAACTATTCCTCCAAGTTGAACTGACAGTGGAAGGTAAGACGTTTCTGTTGTCCCATTCATCCTTCCTTCCCGATCATGGCACTATCAGATGGCGTGATAAGCCGTTGACAGCACACGACGTGACGCATGTGGTATGGTATTCTCCGTGGCGATCTTTTGAACATACAGATCCCGCAAAATATAGAACTGACAACAGATACCATATCATTGGGCATGTTCCGGTCATGATGATTGACGACAGATATTGGCAGGGAAACCGCATGCCTGAAATGCCCGGGCAAGTAGGAGACCTCTGGGGTGGTATGCTGTTTACGCAGTGGCGTGGTCAGCACACAGTTCAGTTCAAATGGCTTAGACTGCCAGCGCCAATGCTTTTTTGATCACACCATACGAGATTCCGGTTATCCTGCTGGCCTGCTTCATAGAGATATGTGCTTTGCGCATACTGCATAGCACATTGTCCCGGCGATCGATATCAAGTGATTGAAATTCCGTCACATTGCGGCATCCGGACAGCCTCTGCATGATGCTGGTCGCGATTTCATCGCTAAGCCGCGGGATTTCCTCCTCAATATCAAGACACAGATCACTGTTCTTTTCGCAATTGAAGTCGATAAAGTCTTTTTTGCTGACTTCTGATAACACTAACTCACTGTCGATCAGGTCATTGTCAAAATATCCCCGGAAGCTGCTGTATTTGTACTTTCTTGGATGATTGCAGACTGCGGCTTTAACCGGGTTCTGATGAATATATCTTGTTACGATGAGGAGCTGCGAACGATTGTTGACAGGCCTGCTTTTGAAACGAGCCTGAAAAAGACTGCCGACGCGTTGGTATTTTTTGTTATACCAGTATACAAAACTGGGAATTATGCGCTGAAAAATCCGTGGTAATGGTACTTCTCCCGGTTTAATGAGCAGATGAATGTGGTTGGACATCAGACAATAGGCAATGAGCTTGTAGCCGCAAATAGGCTGGTATTTTCGAAGGATTGATAAAAACTTTTCATAATCTTCATCATCTTCGAAGATTCGCTGCTTATTGATCCCGCGATAAACTACGTGATAAATACCTAAACTGCTGGAAAGACGAGGGCGTGTCGACATAAAGAAATGACCTCCTGGATGTGATTGAAAGATAGCGCCACCTATGCAGATATCTGTACCGCAGAAAGCGGCTGCTTACCCTTTGGTGACACCGACTGGATAGGAACTTGAGAAGCGTCAAAAGAGAGACACTCGATCAATTGAGTAAATGGTAGCACAGGTAATATGTGTGTGCAAGGTCCCCTGAACACTGTGAACACTGTGAACACGACCTGTGAACACGACCTGTGAACACGACCTCTGGGGTAGTGTGTGTGAAGAATGATGAGGCCTCAGAGGTCTCCCGCATAAGAGGTCTCCCGCATAAGGAGTGAACATGGATTTTATCAAACAGCATCGCAATCAGATCTACATAGGCGTGACCATAATAGCCTCTATTCTTGTCCTTGTTCTTTGTCTGGACTTTAAAATCCGCAGGGACACAGAGCGGAACGAAGCCGCCATGACTGCAACGACTATTAAAGAAAAAGAGAAAAAAGACAAAGTAGTGATCTCTGCCAGCACTGACACTATCCAGGACGGCCTTGCCAATATGGGCGTCCTGATCACGCAGGAGTACTACTTTACACAGGTTGAGAAATACACCAAGGAGAAGACTTTCCTGAAGTTTATTACCTCATCCTCAGAGTTCATGTACAGCTACGATGGAGCGGTTATGGCGGGCATAGATTTTGAAAAGATCGAGATCAAGACTGATGAAGACCGCAAGATCATTACAGTTGATATGCCGGACTCCGAGATTCAAGCCGTAACGATCGACAAAGATACTTTCAAAATCTATTCCGAAAAGGATTCTTTGTGGAACCCGCTAAAATTGGAGGATTACAATATTTCGCTTGTTGAGTTTGAAGACGCGGCCAAGGAAAAGGCAATCGCCAGCGGCATTCTTGGGCGTTCGGATGAGCAGGCTCGCAATCTTGTACGCGAGTTTATTTCCAGTCTTCCCAACACCGGAGAGTACACTATCTCATTTGCAGATTAGGGGTGAGTATCATGAAATTTGCTTTGAACTATAAGAAGATTATGATCGTTGCGCTGTTGACTCTTTTGGCTGTAATATCCATTACCAAAATAGCGCCTGCCGCCGCGGACCCGGCTAACCACAAGCATTCAATAGAACAAACTGAAGAGAAGATTGCATCAGTCATGACGCTCTCAGGCGGAGCCGCCGCCACATCGGCGACGCTTTCCCTTCTGCCGGGCGATATGTGCACACCTTTAGCGGAACAACTGGCTGAATTGGCTAAATATTTTCTCCTGATACTTAGTGCATTATATCTGGAAAAATTCCTCATCAGTTTGTCCGGTTATATTTCGTTTATGATTTTAATACCTCTGGCCTGCCTTTTTGTCTGCATCGCTGTAGTGGCCGGTAAACAGAACCTTACCCGAACAGCTGTCAAAATAGCGTTGATCGGCGTAATCATCTTTGGAATAGTTCCCGCAAGTGTTAAACTCTCGGATATGGTGTATCAGACGCAGGCATCAAAGGTCAACGACGCAATAGATGACTACAACAACCTTGAGATCGAGGGCGATGCAGAAAGCGGGCTTTTCAACGAGTTCAGCACTATTACAACGGAAACAATAGAAAACGTGTCATCATTTATGGACAATCTTCTTGAGTCGCTCGCCGTGATGATCGTGACATCGTGTGTGATCCCACTGCTTGTGTTTTTTTTCCTGGTATGGCTGGTGAAGATTGTTTTTTCTGCCAATATTTTGGTGCTCGATACGACCTCGCTGGAGGCGCTTGCCAAGAGACCTCTGGGGTAGTTTGCCATAGTTTGCCAAGAGACCTCTGGGGTGGTTTGTTATGGGGTGCCAAGAGACCTCTGGGGTGGTTTGTTAAACGGAGATTGCTTATGCCTGATTACAAAACAATTGATCAATTACCTGTAGAATTGAATATCAGGGACCTGGGAGGGCTTGCGGCTAAGGACGGCAGGCATGTCAAAAGCGGGCTTCTATTCAGAAGTTCGGCTTTGGCCTTTTTTGACGAAGAAGAATTGGAGCCGGTGCGGAATCTGGGAATCAGAACCATCTTGGACTTTCGGGCGTTAAAGGGGATTCAGAAAGATCCGGATCCTCAGTTGGAGGGAGCGGTATATTATAATAAATGCGCTGCTTTTCAAAACTTTCTGGATGATCTGAACTCTCCTGGGGAATTGGCTAGTCTGATTTTTGACGAAGATCAGGCGGGAAATGCTATCGATGTACTGGTTTCCAGCTACACAGCATCGCTTGCTTTCTCTAATGAATCATATAAATTCATGTTCGACTGTCTTCTGGCTGGTGAAGCCCCGATGCTGTTTCATTGTTCCAATGGCAAGGACAGGACAGGGGTGGCTGCTATGTTGATTCTTTTAGCTTTGGGAATACCGGAGGAGATCGTAAAAGAGGATTACATGCAGAGCAATATAAGCAGACAGCTTGAGATTGATGAGCTCATGGAGAGATTTAAACTGCTCACAGGAAGACTTGGAAATGCAAGATCGTTTTTCACAATGGTCGGGGGTGTACTGCCTAAATCGGCGGATATGCTGCTTTCAGAGATTTTGGAGCGCTATGGGACTTTTGAGAACTACATGGAAAAAGAGTATGGTTTTGACAGGGAGATTCTAAAGAAATTCAGAGACATGTATTTGGAGTAAAGCATAAAGCATATGACCCCAGAGGTCATATCAGACGCAGAGGTCATATCAGACGAGGGACTATCATGCTGGAAACAGAAAGACTTGTTCTGCGCCGTTGGGAAGACGGCGATGCAAGTGACTTATATGAATACGCCAAAGATCCGGATGTCGGACCGATTGCCGGCTGGCCGCCCCATCAAAGTATTGAGGAGAGCAGGGAAGTAATCAAAAACGTTTTTACCGGAAGAGAGGCATATGCTGTATGCCTGAAAACAGACGGTAAGGCAATCGGCGCAATCGAACTGAAGTTGAACGGTTACACTGACATGACGGACCGCGATGATAACTGTTTGACCTCTGGGGTGTGGAAAACGGAGGAGTGGAAAACGCGCAAGGCTCAAGTATCTGCCTTCCAAGTACTTTCCTTTGGAAATCCGGAAGCAGACACGCTGCTGATTCAAATGGTTGACGACCATGATCTTGAAGTGATCGAGAATGAAGTTTCTTACATTGAGAAGCTGTCCGGCGGGCAATGTTTTGACCTGAAAGCTATCAGAGTGAAAAACTGGAATGATGACCTGTCTCCGTGGCCGGCTCCGGCAGTTTTTGGAAACGAGGAGTTTGGAGGCGGTGCAAAGGAAACACTGGAATTTGTCTTGGGCAAAATAGTGCCGACCCCGGAGGAAATCAAATCGCGGGGAATAAAGAGAGTCTTTATCGGCGGATACTCGCTTGCAGCGCTGTTTGCGCTCTGGGCAGGCTATCAGACAAATGCCTTCGACGGAATTGCGTCGGCGTCACCGTCGGTCTGGTTCCCGCAATTTACAGATTTTATGCAAGAAAACGAGATCCATACGGAAGCGGTATACCTCAGCCTGGGCGACCGCGAGGAACGAACGAGAAATCCGGTTATGTCTAAGGTCGGAGCAGCGATCTGTGAGGCAAATAATC
>Ga0256407_10014725_pt1 | contig 10226 bp, 5 predicted proteins | sample RumenRJG_04DNA_FD_193489 | JGI IMG/M metagenome (GOLD analysis project Ga0256407, IMG submission 193489) | Bovine rumen microbial communities from Lethbridge, Alberta, Canada - RJG_04 | ecosystem: Host-associated > Mammals > Digestive system > Stomach > Rumen | place: Canada: Alberta | collected... | reverse complement strand
TGACCTTAATTAGGAAATTGTATCTGTTAAGTCCTTCCTCTTCTTTTTCATTTCTATGAAAGTCCCATTTGTTATAAGAAAGAGGATAATACTGTAAAAAATCACCTTTCGTATCGTAACTATCTCTAATCTTCATAATAATTGTTTCTAACAGAGACGAACCTTTATCTGGTAATTTGTATAATGTGTCTCCGCATTCCGCAATTTCTTCGATCGATTTATTCGAAATCAGCTCATTTAAGTTGATAGGGATATCAGAATATTCGAAATAAATAAAGAACTGAAAGATGGCATCTAAACTTCCTTTGTCTAAAACTGTTTTATAGTATGAAGCCAATGTAGAGTCATATTCCTCTTTTTCGAGAACATCTTTTAAAGTTCTGACTAATCCATCATTGTATTTCTTATCAAGAATCTTTTTTTCACATATATCAAATAGATACTGTTTAAGTATAGTTCTTGACTCTTCAAAACATTCCTTAGTAATAAACCTATTAGTTTTGATGATTGAATCAATCTTCTTATATCTACAAATGTCCACACTCCATCCTTTATTTATTTTATCTAGAGTTGCTTTAAGACATTGCAAAAGAGCTTCTACAAGATGTGGTATAACTAAAGATTTAATCTCAGGCTTTATACGATAATAATTGTCTGTTTCACATTTAGCAAACGACTCAAACTCGCGCTTAATATCTTTGTTAATTACTTCTACGTATTCTTTTATGTCATCACTTCTGAATGACTTTTCAATTACATTTTTCTGCCTATCATCAAGATAATCAGCACAATATCTTAATAAATTTGTTTTTTCTAATCTTGTTTTATAATCTATATTTAACATGAAAGTTTGAATGCCTTCGGTAATTTGCTTTTTTACTTCTTCTTCAAGTGAGTCTTTAATATCATTGGGGCAATAATTGAGCAGACGAAGAAATTTGTTTTCCCTCTCTTTGGTATCGATAGACCCTCTACGGGTATATGTTTTTGCCTCTTCATCATAAAAGTTTTGAAAGGCCTTATTTTCTCCAATAATAATTTGCAATTTCTTGGTCCGATGTTCTGCACAAACCTCCTTGGGTATTATAAAATCGTCATTTAGTTTTCCTGCAAGCGACAACAAAATTTCATGAGGTGCAAGAAATTGTAAGGAAGCATGTTTTAAAACTATCTTTTGCGCAGTTAGCTTATCTATGAGATCAAACATACATTTAATGGCATTGTATTCTTTATTTTTGTTCTCGTATTCTCCATGCAACTTCCAAGAATACTCTTTCTCTCCCCCCACTATCGAGAAAAAAGTATCTAAGGCATAGAGCAAGGCTTCACCTCCATTATCTTTATATATAGCAATGCACTTTTCAATTAGTTCATATCTCCTAATTCCTGATAGTGAGAAAATACTGATGTCATACCTGATATCACTAAGACCGCCAGGAATAGTATTTCGATTTTTTTTCTCCCAATGAATCGTATTGTGATATAAAATATTGTCTATAGCAAGATGAGAGTGAATATCTTTCTTATATTGACATATATTTATTGCTTTTAATCTATTGTTTACATATGCAGGACGAAATACTACAAGTTGATTGAATACTACTTTCTCATCAAATGAGTCCTTGTCAATATAGAAATCTTGATACCTTTCCGTAAATTTTCCAGATATATTCATCTTCCAATTATTGGAAGACAAATATCCAAAAGCCTGACTATCTTTATAGAATTTAACATATCCTACAAACAATTTATCTCCAAAAATATAATCAATATTACCTTCTGTATTAATAATGTTGCTCATACTATTTTTAGTAAATATTCAGATAATCATTTATATTACCCGCCACCAGTTTCTCCACGAACTCATAGTCAGGGTAGATCTGCATCACAATCTCTTGATTATTGTTTTAATAAATAACAACAACTGACAAATTGTTTCTTTCTTGTCCAAAAATCCATGCAGAATCTGTAGATATCGTCTCGCCATTCTTGAAACGATTGTTTGCATCAACACAAAGAAAATAGCCTCTATCAGGTGCCTTCAGCAAATTTATAGTTTTGCTTTTGTAGATAATCATTCTATTTAAAAAATCTAAGCTATCATCCTTCACATCTGTATGTGTCGCATTATCATCAAAATAAATTGGATCTTCAAAATCAAGAAGAACATCATTCTCAAATATGTCGTTTAAATCATCTGGTTCAAAATTAATAGCTGATAATATAAACTCATCATAAGATGATCCATAATAGATGGGGCCACTAACTATGTCATTAATACTGTCATCCCCAACCGACACCTTATCGCTGTAATTTGTTTTTTTTCGTAAATCTTGTATGGATTTGTCTATTCTTACCGCTTTTTCCAATATCCGAGTTATTTCTTCAGCTAACTCTTGATTATCTGGGCATAACTCAAAAATTAGTTCATTAAAACTCAGCTTTTCTCCTTCCCTTTTTTCGAATCTATAGTGTAAGGCTTTTGCTTTGACTATAGATGCAATAGTTTTCAATCTGTCTGAAAACATATAATGATCTGGAGCGGCCGTTGCTCCCCATGACTCAAAAATAGCATTGTAAATTTCTCTTCCTTTATATTCAAAAATTGGATAATAAGGAAGTGTATAAACCCTTAATGCGCTGAATATATTCATACTAATATCTTTTTCTTATTTGGGAAGATCTATAATTTGAATGTAATAGGTACAGTATACTTAACTCTCACTGGTTCTTTGGGGGTCATAGCAGGGAACCAGCGTGGCATTATTCTAATAACTCGAAGTGCCTCCTCGTCAAGTAAGGGGTGAACTGGTTGCTTCACCTGGATTGATGATATGCTACCATCTTCTTCCACAACAAATTCTACAAGTACTCTACCTTCAATTTTCTGCTTTACACATTCTTCTGGATAAGATACGTTTTTTGAGAGGTATTCTATAAGAGAATTAGCTCCTCCTGGGAAAACCGGCATTTGTGAAATCATAGTTTCTATTTCTTTTTTGTCAAACAATTCACCATGACTTTCACCATAGTCTTCTCCTTTGACCCGATATACTCCAATTGTTGGCCTGTCTTGCTTATTGTCTTTTTCAGGAATCTTTCCGAAAGTTAATAGAGCATATTTCCAAGTTCTTACATTTTCTCCTTTTAAAACGCCTGGATTAAATTTGGGCAATGAATAAACAAACCGTTTCCCTTCATATGCCAAGTTTTCATCTCCCTGTGGGTAGGTGAAATTAACGCGGCAATCCCCGATAGCACCACTGGGCAACACAAGATAGTCAACTCTTACTTGTCCATTCAAGCTCTTGTCTGCTTGTTCTTGGAACTCACTTTGCAGCTGTTCCAAACTTTTGTCACCTGTAATAGTAGGCTCAATATCAACAACTGTGTAACGAGGGAACAACTCTGATGACTGAGCAAATAAAGCAATGTGGCTAAATAGTGCTATGCACAAAATAATCAAACTCTTTTTCATACGATTAATATTTTAATGCAGACTTTTTCTTCTTTAACTATTCAAAGTTGTGTATGCTACAAAAATATTAGTGTTAGTATACTCAACATGATATTCTCTGATCTTTATAATTCTTTGATCTATTTTGGGGGTATTATCTTGTCCTGTAGATTTATTAATAGATTCACTCAATTCTGCTGTAAGTGTAGCAATCGTTCCATCTGTTGCAACAATAACATATGTCAAACCGTCTATCTTTTTATCTCTCTCGATAGAGCATTCTCCATGTAATGCTGCAAAAGCAGAGTATGTCATTTCTGGCCCAATCCAACACTTTTCTTCATAATACTCTACAATGTCAACTTTCTTAAAGAAAGCTGCATCATTCAATAGCAACTCAAACAAAGGTTTACTACCGCATGGAATTTCAATGGTTCTCAATTCTCTACAACAAGAGAGAGCCCCTTCATCAATATATCTTATATTATCATGTAGTCTCAATACAATAAGACTATTATACATATAATCTGAATAACACCAACCATCATTCTCATCGGGCACATAATGGATAGCTACCTCTTGTCGACCGAATGCGTTGCGCCTTATTTCAACACATGTTTCTGAAACTTCATATTTTTCATGTTTAAGTTCTGTAGGGAATGCTATTAAGCACCTCCTGTCCTCTGAATAAAAAACCCCGTCAGAGTCAATATACACATTCCCTTCAACAATAGAATTCGGGCCGTAAAACCTCTCAAATGCTTTCTTTTCCCCTTTAGGAACTGAGATAATAGCATTATTGGGTAAAAGCAGTTTTGAATTTGGTAATGGAATATGCGGAACATGCACAACATGAGTAGGAAACCATACAATTCTAGAATCATAAATATCCATATCTATAAAGTCGAAGCAATAATCACAACAGATTCTCTTTAAATTTGGATGTAAATAGACTTCTGATGGAATTGGCGAGGGGAAATAAATTAAACTAGAATAATCAGATGTATATAATCCTTGTTTATACCATGCATAATTGGGACTTTCACATTCGACTTTATAACGACCTGGCAAGGCTCCTCCACCAATAGCTTTGACGGAAGAAGGGATGACTATTTTTTTCAAATAGTCTGGCTCATACCATTCGTCACTATTCCGAACAAAAGCACCACCGCAAATAAATTCCGTACCTTCAGGAATGACATATACTTCATCAAACAGCCAATCAATAGTTCCAAGAAGTATCTTTCTATCCTTACTATACTTTACTCCATTATCGTCAGTCCATATGTCAGAATTACTAATTCCATTTAGCTTTCCGCCTATTCTTTCTTGATTTTTGGGTTTTACCAGATATAACAATCTTGAAGATGTATTAGACAGATCTTCGTTTATTAAGGCTATATTAAAAATGCCAATGAGCATATTTAACTCACAATCATAAGAAGGATAAAGTTCTTTTAATAGCTCGCATTTACTTATGTCTCTATAATCATTTTCAGAAAAAAGAAGTCTATCTGCAGAACCATATTCTCTCCAAAATGAAGGTTGTAGAGCGATTGCTTTCAGTGACAGAAGTATGGTTGCAACGGAAAAATCATCAATATGTTCGTTGAAATGATCTGCCGTTCTTAAAGGATGGCGAAAGTTTGGACTACCTAACTCACGTGCTTTCTGTCCCTTCATAGCTGGCACATACATCCCATCATAATCTACCAATGTCAAAGATCCATCATTTTTCACGATGATGTTGTCCGGTTTTAAGTCACCATGGGCGAATGGTTGAGGAAGTAGCCACATTGATAAGCGACTAAACTGATAGGCTATCAAAGACAATTCATATTCATCATCAATGTTATCACGTATGTATCTATCTAATGTACGTCCTTCTACCCAATCCATCAAAAGAATTGGAAATTCTGTTTCTGTCGAGTTACTGCTATCTACAAATAGTTCTTTATCCAAATACTTGATTGATGTTAGAAAGGAAGATGAAACATATTCCAGTTCCTCTGTTATTTGGCGGTATGCCTCTGCACGTCCTTCTTGATCTTTTAGAAAACATTTTATAGCATAGAGCTTTCCAGAATCTGCATCCTCCATTTTGAAAACAACTGCAAAGTTGCCACTCGTCATAATAGGCTGACCACTTCCGTCTAATACTGGACGAAGATAATTTAGCTTGTCAAAATTGTCTTCTGGCATCATGACAGCCTCTATATATTCGGATATAAGCGGATAATTCATATGAAAACCAAAATTAAACGGTGCAAAGATACATAAAACATCTTATTAAGAAATAACAAATCATCCCACAAGCCTTGCGGAAATTGTTTTTTTATAAACCTTAATTGCATCCTGCATTATGTCATAATGGTCAAATGCTAAATGTGGCAAATCTGACAATGGCCACCATTTTGCCATGGCAGCATCATCCTGACCTTTGACAGCTACTGGTGCATCAACAATTGCGAGGTAAGCAACTGTGACAGTCCTTCCTCTTGGATCACGGTCAACCTTAGAATAGGCTCCTATCTGTTGTATATTTAATACCCGAAGTCCAGTTTCTTCTTCTAACTCCCTGATGGCGCATTGCTCAGTTGTTTCGTCCATATTCATGAATCCGCCAGGGAAAGCCCATCCTCCCTTAAAAGGTTCGTCACCTCTTTGGATAAGCAGTACCTTTGGTTCATCTCCTCTTGTTATTACGATGCTGTCAGCCGTTACTGCAGGTCTAGGATATTTATATGTATATGCCATTTTAAATAATGAAACTACTTCAAAATGAAATGAACAATTATGAGTATAATAAATGCGGCAATAGTTAGCCAACGGTTGATGCTAATTGTTTTTGCAGTTTCTTCTTTAGATTGAACGATTGCTGATAATATAGATTCTTTTGAAGACTGCAGATTGGAGTTTAGTTGATTTGCGACAGTTTTAATATCATAGCACAACGATTTTACTTGGGATAGCTCGGAATTCAGGTTGTCAGCTTTTCCTTGAAGCGAAGCAATATCAGCACTCAAACCTTGATTCAATGATTCTATCCTCTCAATAATGTTATTGGCATTATTGTTAATAATACCAGGAATCTCAGATACAGTTTGCTTAATATCATTCAATACAGCATCTTGCCCATCCTGAGACTCTTTCAAATCTTTTGATATTTGTGTTAAACTCTCCTTGATAGATTGTATTTCAGTAGTAGCTGTTTTAATTTCATCACGCAGCTTATTGAGCTCCTGAACACGCTCCGTGAGGATCGCATTTTGACTCGTAAACTTCTCAATAGTATTTTCAGACTTACTTTTAAACTCATTTGTGGATTTTTCCACGCTTGAATTGAAAGTTGTAATAACGGTAGTACACGAAGTGTTAATTTGAGATACTGCACGCTCAAATTCGCCAGAAAGAGCAGCCCCTCGCGAGCTTAAATCATCTTCCCATGCTTTTAGTCCGATACAAAGCTTTTTTACCGAGGTTACATATTCCCCAACAACCTTTTGAAGCTCTGTACTTGCCTTAACAGTGCTTTCAACTTGTTCTCTTGCAGAATTTATACTCTGCAAGTCTTTCTCTAATTGCATTAGAGCTTGGTTAATCCTATCTTCCATATTATTCTATGTATTTGTTTTTTATATTTGACAATTCATCTTTATGTATCTCCACAATTGCTGCATTTTTTAGCAAATCTCCGTTGCTTGCAAAATAGGCAGCCACATAGGGATTTTTATTGAATTTCTTAAAGATATCATCCCAAAAGATCTTCCGATCGATTCGGTGGCAAAATCCTTTCATGCCATCAATATAATAATTCTCTAATTCACGTTGTAAAATAACATTGTTGTTTGTACCAAGGAACATTAAACAAAACGCACCTAACAAGTCAATTTCAGGGATACTGTCTGTAATTGACCGTCTAATCAAACGAACGGCACCATAAAGATGCTTTGCATTATCAATTTGAGTAGATCCCGCCTCGGAATGTTTCGAAATCCATTGATTATCTACAACCTGCATGTATTTGAACAGATTGTCCACTGATGATTCTTTTCCTTCATTTGTGTCAGTAACAAGCGAATACTCGTCTCCTATAATGGTTTTATAATCCCGTCTGGCGTATTTTGAATTAAAGTAGAAGTATAAGTCATCTTTGAGTGCTTCATTGACTTTCTTCCAATCCTCCTCCACAGAACCGCGAACACAAAAAGCAAACATGTCATCAATAGCTCGTTTCCTTTTGACTGCAATCTTGTCGTATATGAAATGAGTTAGGTAGCCAAGACACTTGTGAATCTCATTATCACCTTTATATGATGGTACTTCCTTTATAAGTTCAGCAGCTCTTTCTTCGGAATAATAACGTTTTAGATAACCTTCAAGTGCATTATAATAATCACCAGCTTTCTTTTTCTTTGATACGATTCTAAACAATTTGTTGTTATAGTCCTGAGTGAAGTCATCTATCAGTTCAATGCAACACATTCGATAGATAGCTTTGGCAATATCGGCATATTCCATCTTGGTATATGAGATGTATGATATGACGACTTCACCAACTTTTACTGATTGTAATGTGGTAAGGAATCCTGCAATAGAACTTGTCATACTATTGTTTTCCTCACCTACAGATACTTCCATTCTTCGTTTGCTCAACAACTGATACATACATTGCTTCTCAACAAGTTCCCCCTTGAAATTGTTGTTGTAGAAGAACATGACTGTATCGTAATCTGCATTTAGGAACTCATAGTTCTCATTTGTGAGGAAATCATATTTCTTTTTAAATGTTTCCAAATGTTCATAATGGCTCCATCTATCCTCAGTAGGTACTTTAGCCAATTTGCAGTCATCATAATACTCACATCTCTGATTGCATATGATTCTATATTCCTCACTATCCTTTGGCTTGTCGCAGTTCGTACAGCCATAAGAACAGCAATTCTTTTCGAAACGCTTGCATGAATCACCACATTGCTTGCATTTTAGTTTCACAAGATCACTGGTCTCGTCACATATTTCAAAATCTTCTATAGGAATCCCTTTCTTAACAGAAAGCTCTTCAATGTCTTTGGCATCAAACCATTTGTCCCTATTAGCATTATAATGTGGTGAATCTGGCTTTACTCTTGCAATTTGGTATTTAGACAACATGATTACAGATAAAGCCATACGCTGGTCTCGACCTGCTCGTCCGGCTTCCTGCACGAAACTTTCAAGAGAACTTGAATAATTCAGATTAATGGTATATCGGACATTAGGTTTGTCAATACCCATACCGAAAGCCTTTGTGGCTATCATTAATGGGATCTTGTTGTCTCGGAACAATTCGAGATTTGCAAAAGAATCTTCTTCACGCTTGTTATCCTTTAGCTTATTATTTCTTTCGTCTTCTTCATCATCATTACTACCCACAAAAGTTCCAATTTGTGTGCTGGGATGCTTTTCTTCAATGTCTGATTGATTAGTAAAAACAGCAACACCAGTATTATCTTTGTGGGGACAGAACACGATTCCACCATAATCATAATTTTCCTGTGATGTCAAGAAATCATCGGGGATAGCTGTCTGTAAAGGCTGTGTTTTCCTGCCATCTGCTCTTGGCCCGGTAGTATAACCATCCATAATAGTCTTAATCGAATCAGCCGTTAACAATTCTCCCAGATATGTAGGCATTTTCGATATAAGAGAATCTAGATGCGCTTTCTTTGCATCAAAAATAGCCCATTTATCCAGTTTGATAGAACCATCATTTTTCTTCTGAGTGAACTCTATGGGAACAGGTTCTATTTTATATTGTATTTCCAATCTGTTCGTGTCCCCCTCTCTTACTATGGTTTCTGCATCAAGTGGGAATGCGCCATTGCCAGATAATTCTCGCTCAACATCAGCCAACACGTCAAAAGAGGCTGTAGCCGTTAATCCGAAAAGTGGTATATGGCTATTGAGCTCATTTCCCTCATCTGGTTTTGGAAGAACATATTTGTATAGATTCCTTCCTAAATGAAGATATGAGAAACGGAAGTCATGCCCCCATTCAGACACACAGTGTACTTCGTCTATCACGCCGTATGAAAAATAGACACCTGTTTCTTGCATATTCTTCAAACGCTCTCTAAAGTCCAGGATAGACAGTCTTTCTGGCGACATAAACATAAACAGCAATTCTGATTGTTCCAATTGCTTTGATCTACGTTCACGTTCTTCAATCCTATATTTAGCTATAGCACTATAGCCTAATTTCTTGATAGAATCAGGCACCTCTATAGATGAATTAATGTATGAACAGCAGTCTATGCCAGCTCCTATTAGACCGTCATATTGGTCTTTCATTAATGAACGCAGCGGGTCTATAACCAGAGTAACACCAGGTTGCAACAAGGCTGCAATCTGATAAGTAAGAGATTTACCACCACCTGTTGGTAACAAACCAATTACTGACTTATTCTGTAAAGCACGATTGAGAATTGGCGTTTGTCCAGGACGGAAATTCTGTTTACGGAATAGAAATTGGAGGAAATAACGCAAATGATCCACATTTTCCTCTACATCATCATAGCGTCCTTGCGAATTGGGGAATGCTATCGGTTTGTATGTAATTCGACTGGAAGTGTATATTTGTCTCTCATTCCTATGATAATGAGCCGATCGAACATTAAAATAACAATTGTTCTTACACTTATATTCACTGAAATTTATCTTTTCTAATCCATTACGGCGTAATACAGAAATATCAATGACCATGTCATATACGGTGTTTGAATTATAT
>Ga0256407_10014719_pt1 | contig 10227 bp, 8 predicted proteins | sample RumenRJG_04DNA_FD_193489 | JGI IMG/M metagenome (GOLD analysis project Ga0256407, IMG submission 193489) | Bovine rumen microbial communities from Lethbridge, Alberta, Canada - RJG_04 | ecosystem: Host-associated > Mammals > Digestive system > Stomach > Rumen | place: Canada: Alberta | collected... | reverse complement strand
TGCTTGTTTTCTTTTTGCAACACTAAGATAAGTGAAAATTCTGACATGGCAAAATCCTGGGCAACTTTTTGTTGCTCAGGAACTTATAAATAAAGTTAAATTATAGTGTTGCGGAATTAAGGTATATCTGGAAAAATACGTATTTTTGTTGTATGAAAATCGAGGAAGCCATCGTTTATCTCTTATCGACAGAAGGCCGCGGGATGACTCCCGAGGCCATTGCACGTGAAATTACCTTCAGGAAGCTTTATGTTAGGAAGGATGGCCAACCGGTAAGCACAAAACAGATTTGGCGTTGTGTTTTCCAATGGCCGGAGATGTTTGTCCGGGAGGGAAAGGTCATCAGGCTGATGGTGTAGCATTATGCGCCGCATCATCTTTCACATCGATGTAAACAGCGCCTTTGTCGACTAGCTGGGTGCTAAACTGGTAGGAAGGCAATAAAGTTCTTGAGCGGCACGTTGTGAACCAAATACGTTCTGCTATTCTTTGGCAGTCTGGAATCATATCTTTGTTTCGAAATAAAGATTAGAGATATGAATTACTCTTTAGCTGATGAACCATTCCGCCTCGCAACCCGTACTTATTGGGATGTATACGGGGCGGAAGCTGAATCTATGACCCTGGAAGAGAAACTGAAAACCCTTGGCCGCTTTGTCCAGGAAGGTGGGGATATTACAAATGTGGTGGAACTGTATGTGGACGGCAGAGAAGACCCCTCCCAACTTGGGGCGGTTCAATGGGCCGTATTCAATTATCTGGAGTACATGATTAATGCCCGGGAACCCCTGAAGCCCTATGAGTTTTCTCCCACCGCATTACGCATAATGCGTTTAGAGAAAGAAGAACTTCTTGAGCTGCTGGAAAAGGAACTCAAACGGTGCGTGACCGTCGATTATAAAGGTTTGGCCACCATCACCGGTGTTGACTCACCCAATGACAAGAACCTGGATTTCATCGAGCGTCGTCACTGGCGAGAGAATCCGGAGGAATCCATTTACACATATGATGGCAAAGCCCGCCGCTGGGACCGACGGCTGCCGGGATTGCGGAGTATAACATATTGATTAAAGATATTTTAGATATACCACGTTTTTTTCGTTATATTTGTATGAACTAGTAAACCAATAATGAGCGAGACCATCAAAAAAGCATTTGTTATTGAATGGCAAGGGCCATATACGCTCGAAGGAATAAACGAGATTAAGGATAAGAAGAATTCTGGGAGTATGTATATGGTGTCCGGCCTGCATCGTTACCAGCACGGTCAATCCGTGGTGCAATACATCGGGATATCAAAACGCGGTGCCGCTATCAGATTTCATGATAAAGGGCACAAGAGTGAATTGGTCTCACGTGAGTGCCAATACTGGTTAGGCCACATTACAAACGCTCCGGAAACGAGAAAGGACAACCGCGAGCTAGCGGAATATGCGCTTATCTATACTTGTCAACCACCTCTTAACGAAAAAAAGAAGGTCACCCGCCCCAAACAACCGGTTGTTGTTATCAACAGATGGCTCAACGAAGCCGGGGATTATCGCCAGAGACGTGTATGGCCTGTCCAGAAGGATGTCCCTGACATCATCTTTTTTGATGGGGAAGCATTCTGGACCTGTGAACGTCTAAAATTAGAGTATTATTTATAACTGCCAGGTTTTAGCAACTAGCAACACTACCTTTGTAGGTATAACAGAGAATATGGAGTCACTTTGGATATATGATGGCGAAAGCAATCTTGTTGAATATGTTAGAAAACATTTCTGCCAAGAATGTAATCCGCCCAAACAAGCATCTACGTCAAACAACTATTATTCTCGTCATGAAAAACGCTTCATAGACGTTTCCACTTCTTTTCCCAGTGGTAGCACTAGCGAAATATGCTATGGTTACCATTTTAGTTGGAGTGAATCTTATGTTAAGTTCTATCTAAGAGGTTCATTTGCAACGCACCATTGGAGAGATTTCCGCAAGTATCTAATGGAACAGACTGGCGCTGATGGAGAACTTGTTTGGGAGAATCAATACACTTGCCGTTATGACAAAGAGCTTCAGAATTATGAGGAAATAGTTGAAGGGTTTAAAACCCTATCATCCTCAATTGATCCCATCATTCTGGAGTATCTTTCGATTCGTCTTGAGCGTCAGAAGATGCTGGCGTTCGGAGATGGGAAACCATTCGTCTACGACTCCGTCGCTCACCTGGGTTTTGAAACTCGTCCCATCAAGTATCTTGATTTTAGTTTATTCAAGATTCCCGACTACCAAAGAACATACAAATGGCAGCGCTCAAATGTTAATCAACTGATTAATGACGTACTTGAATACGGAAGTACGACATACCGTTTGGGCTCTCTGGTGCTTCACAACGGAGACATTGTTGACGGTCAGCAGCGCATTGTGACGTTAGCGCTGATTCTTCACCAAATGATGCTTGATGAAGATATTCGCAGTCATACAGAATACCAGGGCTTGTTTGATTCCGTGGTGGGCTTTTGGAAACGAACTTCTTACAAGAATAGAGAAGCGCTCAATAATATTATCCTGAATCTGGATGTTATTCGTAACAGAGCGAGCGAGTTGGATTACTCATTCTTCCAAAAACTTGTGGAGAACTGTGAATTCGTTGTTATTCAGGTTCCAACCATTCAGGAGGCATTCCAATTCTTTGATTCCCAGAACTCAAGAGGAAAGGACCTGGAAGCGCATGACTTACTGAAAGCATTTCATTTGCGGGAAATCGAGGAGGGTAAGTTCACTGAACATGATTCCACCAATATCTCAGAATGGGAGCAGGCACACTCTGACTTGATTCCTCTATTCCTTTGCCTGTATAGGATAAGAAAATGGTCAAAAGGTGAATCAGCAAGATTCTTCACGAAGAATGACATAGGGGAATTTAAGGGTTTATCTTTATCAAAACCGAAATCAACCCTTTTGCCTCTATACAATCCCTCTTATTTCTTGAATAAGCTATTTGCGGAGTTTTATGATCCTGGAGCAGTAAGCTCCGGAAAGGAGGAGTTCCCTTTCCAACTCACGGGACATGTAATCAATGGAACTAGATTCTTTGATATGATTCTCCACTATAATAGATTGTATGAGTGTATAACAGACAGATACTGGACCGGTTATGGTGAAGTTTCCAAAGATATTCTCTTACTGCTAGACACCTACGACGGAGTCACCCGCGTAGGTGATGAATACGTTAGAAACATCTTTGACGCTCTTGTTCTATTTTATGTTGACAAGTTCGGTACTATAGAGATTGACAAGGCTATTGAGAAGTTCTTCTTGTATGCGTATTCAATAAGAATAACCCAGTACCGGGTCTCGTTGGCAACCATTGATAATGAGATGTCCAATGGAAGAATGTTCCGCTTAATGCGGGAATCCGTGTCTCCTTATGATGTACTTAACGAGTACGTTCCCAGTGTCGAGAACAGTGCCCTTGCACCAAATTGCAGTGCACAGTTGGTAGATCGTTTCGAAGATTTAAAGAAAATCAGACATGAATAGCAATCGTCCGATCAGTGTAAAAGAATTGTTCTCGGCTGATTATTATCGAATCCCCATATATCAGAGAAACTATGCGTGGGAAATTGCTGAAGTCCAGCAACTTATACAAGATGTCGCAGATTACGCGAAAAGATTTGCAACTTCCGATTATTACATCGGTAGTTTAATAGTGATGCGCGGCGATAATTTCGAAACAATCGATGGCCAGCAACGTTTGACCACCCTCTATATTCTACTATGTGCACTTAAAAATCAAACCGAGTATAAAGGTGAATTCGGATGGTTTAAGCAGGAAAGGCTTGACTTTGAAAACCGAACAAATTCAATGAGAGCCTTGGATATGATATATTCTGATATCACAGTGTCGGACATGCCATATGAAAAGCATATCCTTGCCATATACAATCGTGCTGTGTCGGACATGAAAAAGATATGCGAGCAGACGAATGTCCTATTCGGTTCTTTCGTGGCTTATCTCTTGAATCATGTTAAGATTCTTAGAATTGAGGTTCCTCTCGGGATTAATAAAAATCATTACTTTGAAGCAATGAACTCACGTGGTGTTCAACTGGAACAGCATGAAATAGTAAAGGCGTCACTTATGAACGAACTGGCGAATTCAAGTCAGGACATGCATCTGTTTGAGCGCATTTGGGAAGCCAGCGCAAACATGGAGCGTTATCTCCAGATGAATTTCAGTCCTGATGAACGCAGAGCCATTTTCGGGGATAATTGGGAGCAGTACCCCTGTGAGGATTTTGAGTTGCTATCCAGGAGTATCAATGCTTCGCAGATAGATGCAGAAAAGCATTCTCTTATGGAGTTAATGGATGCTTTTGAAGCAGGGAAAGGCAATGAGTATATCATTAACAAGGACAATAGAGGAAAAGATGATACTCCGGACGATCAGTTCTATTCAGTAGTGAATTTCTCCAATTTCATCCTCCATGTTTTGAAGATTCTCATGCCGGAATGTGACATTGCATTAGATGACAAGAAACTTAGTGATACTTTTGAAGATATCCTCCGCCAGCAAACTGATAAAAAACAGTTTGTCAAGTCATTTGCCATATGTCTTCTGAAGTGTCGGTTCCTTTATGATCGATTCATTGTTAAGCGTAAGAATGAGCAGTGGAGTCTCAAGAGACTTAAGACCTCTCTATATAAGGATAGCAGGAAGGCTTATTATGTACAGACCTTTGGGAACCAGGAAGTCAACTCATCCAAGGAGGAAATCATAAAACTCCTTTCCATGTTCCACGTATCGGCGCCGACTATGATATACAAAAACTGGTTGCACGCTTCCTTAAAATTCGTATATGAACACCCCTTTGTCTCCGATGTGGATTATTGTAATTACTTGAGAGAACTTGCTCGTGCATACATGCTTGACAGATACCTGGTTCCCCAAGAACAACGCGTGGAGTTCATGGATATTATCTATACCAACAGCGGGAAGGCAACCAATACACTTGAACTTGTTGATTGGTCGCTCCTTGACCAGGGTGTAGCTGTCGAGAACTTCGTCTTTAACTTCTATGATTATCTCCTATGGAAGGAAGGAGACCAGGACTATGATTTCACTTATAGGACGTCTGTAGAGCATTTCTTCCCACAGCATCCATCAGGCCGGGAGCCAATGAAAACTGGCCCGCTTAACCAGTTCGGAAATCTATGCTTAATTAGCAGTAGCACCAACTCTTCATTCTCTAATCATATGCCAGCGGCCAAGCTTGCTGATTTCGCCAGCAATAATTCCATCTACCAGCAGACCTTGAAATTGCAAATGATGTTCGCAAAGGTACGGGACAATCTCAGCATTGGGATACCTTCAGAAGAAGCTTGGGGAGAGAAAGAGATTGAACAGTTTGAAGAGGAGGCGATTACAAGGCTGAAAGATGCCCTTCAATAGCAAAAGGCAAGCTCCTGCACGAGAGCTTGCCCATTTGAACAGTACACCGTCTCCGGTACTTCCATCCGTCCTATCTCTACAGCCGGTGCCCATAAAAAGGGTGCCGGCTTCTTGCATCACTTTCACTTCAATATAGGAAATATTTGTAGAACAAAAAAGAATTCTTATATTTGCATCGGATTGGCAATACCAATCAGATGGACTGGGGTGTCCCCGGTCGGAAAAGGGTTGAAGAGAAATCTCAACTCTTTTTTTTGTTTATACCACTTTTTCTGGTCTTGGTATCACTTTCAATCCCAGTTTCTTGCCATCACTAACATAGATATTATCCTTCACGAAGTCATAGGCGAAGTTTACCCGGTCGGGATATAGCAGGTACTGAGTAATCGGATAAGCAATGAGGTCGGCCAACTGCAGGCCGGTGACATTCTGTTTCTTGGAAAGAAAGTCAAACTTGCGGATATGGGACTGGAGACGTTCCGGCGTAACCCAGTGGGTGCCGATGTCGCGCAGTTTGTTATAGTAATTCAGCAGATTCTGGTCCTGCTGCTTGCCCCGCATTTCTGCTATGATATGCATGTCTGCGTTCTCAGAAACATCGTCCAGGAAAAAGATGGAACGTTCAATTAGAAATGACAGAGATTGTCCATAAATGTCGTTGAACCTGCCGAACTGCCGGATGTAGGGCTCTTTCAGGATTGAACAAGAGACAGCGGTATAAGCGTTTGATTCACCGAGAATGGCGTCAAGGTCCTCGTAGAACTGTTTCTTGATGTCTAGGTCGAAAAGAATCTTGAACTCCTTGTCACACTTGCGAATGTCCCTGGAATGAAGGATAACCGTCCTGTCGCCCCAAAACTTTTTCTTGAGTGTCGTAATCTTGTCTTCCATTGCACGTAGCTGGGTCTGGGACATCAGAACTCCACACAGTGTGAATATCGGGAAGTTCTCATCGAATGCGGAGAGATTCTGGTCTCCACACTCATCGACGAACATATAATATTTCTCTTTATTGGCCATATATCAATAAATTGGCCCGCCATGTCGGCAGGATTTGCAAAGATACGATTTCGGCTTGTGATAATCAAGTTATTCAATCCGTCCGGAAGACTTCCATGTAGTTCCTGATGAAGTAGTCAATAGCCTTTATACAGGAACGGAAGTCGTAGTTGGTTGGCGCGAGATAGAAGTAGCTGAACATGTCGCGAAGAATGGTCACGAACAATTCTTCAAAGAAATATGTTTTCACCCCTGCCGGCATTTCTTCATTGCCGGCACCGTAATCCTCCTCGTCTTCTATCATCAGGTTCAGCATATAGTTCGCATCCAAGTAACCGTCCATAGCGTCGGCAATAGGCTTCTCCAGAGGAATGCCTTTCTTTGATGCTAAATCGTTCCTGTAGCCAGAAAGTGAATGTTACCCTTCTCGGTGCGCTCAAAGCGAATGTTGGAAACGGAATGGCCGTCTTCTGTCGTAAAGGAGAACTCTTCCGGCAGGGCCTGGATAATCTTCTTGCCTTCCGGACGCAGTTCCTGCAGACGCTTAGAGATGAGCTCTATGTGAAAGCAGTCCACGTTGTTTTTCCGGGCTAGGTCCTCAAAGTTCTCTGCTCCTTTGAGCACACTGTCTATCACTTCTTCTGGATTCTTTACGGAGTTGTCCCTTCCCAGACGGATCAGGTCTTCGGCGGTTATGTCCGTGTATTTTCCGCCAATGGACATGCAGTGTGCCTTTTCGGGCTCGATGCCATTCGTGGCAATGATGAAGGTGAGGTCATAGGCCGGGGCCAGGTGCCACTGGCCTTCAGGGGACATCAGGAAGGAGAAGTTCTTCTCGTGATCGTCCGTGTTATTGGTGAACACATTAAACACGGCGCGTTTGAACAGTTCGTCAATTTCCGGCTTTGGGATCTCCAGTTCCCGGCAGGTACGGAACATATCTTCGTAGCTGTGGGCGTCCGGGTCCACGGCGGCCAGGGTTTGCATAAAGCGTTTCTCTCCGTCCTTGCGGTCAAAGCGACGTGTCAGGAAATGCCTGGTCCCTTCTACCTCAATGAGGCGGCTGTCCATCATGGTGATACCGCACTGACGGGCCATCTGGAAGTACGTCATTTCTGTCTCTGACAGGGCGTGCTCCGGCGTGTTGAACTTAATGATACAGTGCTCTAGTTCCGGGCTGGCACCGGTTTGGCCGGAGTAGATGGTCCCGTCCGGGGCAATGGCAATGATGGCCTTCATCTGTCGGCCGCCGGCCGATGTCCCGATAGCCGTGAGTGCCCGGCGTGTAAGCGGCTCTCCGGCAGGAATGCTCTTGCCGGCAAGTTGCTGCTCTATCAGCTGGGCTTGCTCGTACAGGCGGTCTATCCGCACCTGTTCATTATCGTAAAAGCCGCTGTCCAGCACCGGGAAGAACTCCAGGGCGCCCATGGCACGCCTTCCTATGAAAGATAGCTTGGTCAGGGGAGTCTTGTCTTTCTCGTGAAGACCTTCCTCCTTGAACCAGGCATCGAACACGGAATTACCCCAGCGATCCGGCAGGGAATCGGCCAGAAAAGAGGGGAGTCCCTGGTAAATCTTGGGCTCCTTGATGCCGGGTATGGCTATGGCCGGGCTCTGTTGAGCCTTGGGATGGGTAATGGGCGCTATGTCATACCCGCCCGTGAAATAGTCCGGTGAGAACCAGAACAGGCTGGACTGGGTGCGTGGGTTCCACTGGAGCGTTCCAATGTTCACGCCCCACAGCGAGACCGTCAGGGTCTGGATATCTTTATTGCTTCTTGTTGCCATTGTGCCTTACTCTCTGTTTGCCGTTCAGGTTGGAATAGGGGGACTCCGGAACTTCGGGAATGAGGGTGTCCAGATTCTCAATGAGGCCGGTGTAGCGCATCAGGGAAATGAGCGTTGTCGCCGTGACGTTGCGGGCCGTCCCGGTCTCGAACTTATGGATGGTCATCACCGAAACGCCCGCCTTAGCGGACAGCTCGGCCTGCGTAAGCCCCAGCGCCACCCGGTACTGCTTGAAGCGCAGCCCCAGCATCTGGAGGATTTCCGAATCTGAGAATCTTTTGATCATAGTTTGTTTCTTTTACTTCTGCAAATATAGTAAAGTTTATTTTAATTGCAGATATTGCAACTAAAATATATTCTAATATAATTTAAAATTATGCGGGGGCCTTCACAGTGCATCTGCTTCCGATCATGGGGCATACGTTGCGTCTTTACTGGTTTATCTGCTCCTGGCGCAGCAAGGGAAGATTCATCATATCGGCCGACAAACTGCGTCGGCTGCTGTCCCTGGGCGCTTCCTACGAACGATACGACAACCTTTCCGGCAAGGTACTTGCGCCGGCCGCAGCGGAACTTCATTGCTGACCTTTAGCCCCTCTGTCCCTAAACTTTGACGACCTTTTCCCTAACGTCTGCTGACATTTCTCCTAGAGATTGCTGACATTCCCGGTTCGTGCACTAAACAATGCTGACTTTCGGGTACTAAAAAACAGCAGCCGGTGTCTCCACCAACTGCTGAGGTTCTGATATCAGTAATAATAATTAAGTCTTCGATAAATACCGTTGATTAGATCCCCGGCGATACCCCGGTTTGGGAGAAAGTGAAAGAAACCCTATAAACCAATTATAACATGAAAGAATCTAAGTCAGGAGGAGGCCGATAAAGTGGAATTTGAAGATTAAGTTCACCACCACGCATAGCTTATAGAAATATAGACAAAGCTAAGACATCTTGGGTTCTGTTCTTTCGCTACAAGATTTACCCCGCATAAAAACATATCAAAAACTATGAAAAAATCAAAAACTGAATGATTATTTCATAGTTTTTGATTATATTTGCCGCTGAATACTAGTTAGGAAATGCTATGAAAAGAAAACTGACCCAGAAGCTGATAGACTGGAAAAACAGGCCAGACCACAAGCCGCTCATCCTCCAGGGAGCCCGGCAGGTGGGCAAGACCTACATCCTGGAGGAGTTCGGTCGCAATCATTACAAGAATTATATCAAAGTAAGTCTGGACCTGGTAACGGATGTTACCAATTTCCTCAAGGACAATATCAACCCTATAGAGATTATCGCCTATCTTGAATCCTTGTACAATCAACGCATCTTGCCCCACGAAACACTGGTTATCTTGGATGAGATTCAGGATTGTAAAAGAGCGCTCCTGGCTTTAAAATACTTCAAAGAGGATTATCCTCAATATGATATTGTGGCGGCAGGAAGCCTTCTGGGTGTGGCTGTGAATCAGGGAAACAAGCCTGATGAGGATGAAAAGACAGACAAACAGGAAGAAGACGAGTTTTCTTACCCCGTTGGTATGGTGGATGAGCTGAACCTGTTTCCCATGGATTTTGAGGAGTTTCTTTGGGCAACAGGCAATGACATTCTCTCGCAGGAAATTCGTTCCCACTATGAGGCCAACGAAGCTATGCCGGCATCGGTGCATTCCCTGGCGTTGGATCTTTATCAAAAGTATCTTGTTGTAGGAGGCATGCCAGAGAGCGTGCAAAAATGGGTGGACACACATAGCTATCTGGAGTGCAGGACCGTTCAGCAGTCTATTTTGGTTGGGTACAATGCCGATATGGCCAAATACGCCAAACCCGCAACTACGGTGAAGATAAGGGCCTGTTTTAACAGCATTCCCGCCCAGTTGGCTAAGGAAAACCGCAAGTTCCAATATAAGCTTGCCATGAAAGGCGGTACGGCCAAAATATTCGGAGAAGCCATTGAGTGGCTCATTCTTGCCGGCACCGTACATAAGTGCAAACTGATTACACACGGC
>Ga0256407_10014714_pt1 | contig 10232 bp, 14 predicted proteins | sample RumenRJG_04DNA_FD_193489 | JGI IMG/M metagenome (GOLD analysis project Ga0256407, IMG submission 193489) | Bovine rumen microbial communities from Lethbridge, Alberta, Canada - RJG_04 | ecosystem: Host-associated > Mammals > Digestive system > Stomach > Rumen | place: Canada: Alberta... | reverse complement strand
GGGGGGGTAAGTTATGAGAGATGATATTAAAGAATATAATGCAGTAGAGCAGGTTGCAAGAAAGTTTTGCGAAGCAGTAAAAGCCGGTAGAAGTGAAATTGTAAAGCCGTATTTTTATGAAAAAGCAGTATTTTTTGGACAATTAAATGAGCAAACTTATCAGTCAGGTTCGATAGAAGAATTTTATAAAACTATTGATACCTTCGGTGCTTGCGGAGATGATTACATTTCAAGAATTGATATTTTAATGTTAGAAAAAACTATCGCCGTTGTTCAGGTTATTGAAGATAATTGGCATGGATACAAATTTACTGACATTTTGAATTTAAATAAAATCAATGGCGAGTGGAAAATTGTTGCCAAGGTTTATGATACTTTATCCGAAAAATAATAATAATGAAATGGAAAAGCCGAAAGTTTAATTTCGGCTTTTTATCTGACAATTTTTTGTGTTAACATTATGGTATGAGAGGATTTATTAAAACACTTGTTGTTTTTATTTATTTAGTTCTGGCATTATTTATTCAGCCGGGAGATACTTTTGCATGCGATAATATCGGGCAGGATAATCCTCATCAATATTATATTTCTTCATTCTCAAAATCCAAAATACACCTTATAAATAATAAAAATGAAGAATATTATGTAATTTCAAAAAATAATAACCGAACTGAAGTTTCAAATCTGTCAAATAAAAATCAAAATTTTTGTTTTGGTAGTTTCGATAAAGCAAATGTTGATGTTGCCATTTTAAACAATTATATAATTAATAATTCAATATCCAATACTTGCATTTCTCATAATATATCTCCAAATTTGAAAAATGCAATTTATACTCGTGCACCGTAGTTGAGTTACTTCTGACAAACAAAAATCGTAAGTGTATTTTAAATTAAAATGCACAAGTTTTGTAATGAATAATTTTAAGGAGAAACTCATAATGGAAAATTTGAATATCGGGATTACCCTTATGGTAATTGGTATGGCTGCGGTATTTGTATTTTTAGGCATCATGATTGTTGCAATGAATATTACTGCAAAAATCGTTGGAATTATAAATAAATATTTACCGGAACAAATACCTGAAGAAAAAAATATTCGAAAGAAAAAGCAAGATGATGAATCTGAAATTGCTCTTGCTATTGCCGTTGCGATGAGAGAAAGGGCAAAGGGAATATAAAATGTTAGCAAGTTTTATTTCTGAAAATAGTGTAGCAATATCCGCTTCACTACTTATAATCTCATATATTTTTATTGCATTGGAAAAAATACCAAAGGTTACTATTGCACTACTTGGTGCAGGGATAACTTTGTTATTAGGATTAGTCAGTCAGCATAAAATGATTGGCGATGTTCTAAATCCTCATTATTTTGTTAATTTTATTGATTTCAATGTAATATTTTTACTTGTTTCAATGATGATTATTGTAAATATATCAACAAGAAGCGGTATGTTTAATTGGATTGCCAATGAATTACTTAAACTGACAAAAGGGAAACCTATTGCAATTTTTGCGGTATTGGCAATTTTTACGGCAGTAACGAGTGCATTTTTAGATAATGTTACAACTGTTATCTTGATTATGCCGATTACTTTCTTTGTTGCTAAAAAATTAAATATTAACCCGATACCGTATTTATTAGGGGAAGTGTTTGCTTCTAATATAGGCGGAACGGCGACTTTAATTGGGGATCCCCCCAATATCATTATTGGCAGTGCAGCAGGATTATCATTTATGGATTTTGTCAAAGTTTTAACACCTGTTATCGCAGTAATATTATTAGCAGTAATTGCATTTTTAACTTTTGTTTTCAGAAAAAATTTAAAAACCTCAAAAGAAAAAATGCACGAAGTTATTAATATTGATAACTCAAAAACCATAACGGATAAAGGATTAATGATTCGTTCAATTGTGGTTTTAGGGTTAGTAATATCAGGCTTTGTAACTCACGATATTACACACATTGAAACCTGTGTTGCTGCTATGGTTGGCGCAAGCATACTGTTGTTATTTGAAAAACCGACAGAAATACTGAAAGATGTTGAGTGGAACACAATATTTTTCTTTATCGGCTTATTTATAATAATTGGCGGTGTTGAAGCATCAGGCGGTATTAAACTTATGGCTGAATGGATATTAAAAGTTACACAAGGCTCTCAAACTGCAACATCAATGTTGATTCTTTGGGCTTCTGGTATAATTTCAGGGGTAATAGATAACATTCCATATACTGCAACAATGTCGCCAATGCTCGTTGAAATACAAAAATCAATGGGCGTGGACTACACAATTCCCTTATGGTGGTGCTTATCATTAGGGGCTTGCCTTGGGGGTAATATGACTATGATAGGAGCTGCCGCTAATGTTATTGTTAGTGAAAATTCGGCAAAACTCGGGCATCCGATTAAATTCATGCAGTTTATGAAATACGGTGTAATTGTTGTCGGAATTTCACTTGTAATCAGTACAGCATACATTTACTTAATGTATTTAAAATAAAGGAATTTTATTATGGAAGAAAATAATGACAAAACAGATAATATTAGCGAAGGAAATAATAGAGAATACTATTCAAATGCTCCAGGTACCGGAGTTTTGGCTTCAATGATTTTCATGATAGTCACAATGGTTGCGATGTATATATCTCAAAATTTATAGGGAATTAATCAAAAAGCCGAGAGTTTTATACTCTCGGCTTTCTGTGTTTGTCAAAATATTTTTAGCATAATTCCGCATCGCCAAAACCAAATTGCTCCAAACTGTTAGTTTTTGCCTGAACACAAATATATTGCAAATCGGTTTTTGATTCCATTGTTCTTACAGCCTCAGGAAGAACCTTTACACAAGACCCTTCTTTAACTTCTATAACTTCATTATCAAGTGTCATTGTGCCTTCGCCTTTTAAGAAAATGTATATTTCTTCATTTTGTATGTGTTTATGATTGAAGGGTAATTTAATTCCTGCAGGCATTGAACTGACAGAAATTTCGCAACTTGTTAAACCTAATAAATCATGCAAAAATGCTTTTCCGTTTTCATAATTTTTACCTAATTCAGCCATTGTTCCGATTTCTTCTTTTTTAAAATTTGTCATAATTTTCTCCTTTTTGTTTGATGTCTAACTATTTATTTAAAAATTTTTATATTTTTTGTAAAAGATTTTCTAAAATATCTGATTCTTCTTCTGACAGATTTTTATATAACATATCATTTAATTTATTTGAAATTTTTTCAAATACAGGTTTGAAATCTTTTCCTTTTTTAGTCAAAACTATATATGTATACCTGCTATCTTCTTGAGAAATTTTTCTTTGTAAATAACCTAATTTTTCCAGTTTATCAACTAAAACCGTAACTGTCGGTCTTGTTCTGTGAATTTTATCTGCAATATCTTTCATTGTTATTTTATCATTATGATAAAGGCAAACTAAAATATCACCATGGCTCGGTACAAGCCCATCTGCTCCGTTTTTCTTTAGTTCTTCGATAATAAAACGATTACCTTTTTCGTGAATTTTAGATATCAGTGCTAACATGTTTCTCATAAAAATATTATAGTTAGATGTCTAATTATTGTCAAGTGATATTTATGTTATAGTGACTATAGTGAAAGTGTTTATTATAAAAATAGCAGGATAGTTATAAATGACCGAAAAAGAAAAAATGTTAAAGCATCAGGAATTTTTGAAAAGAAAGAATATCGACTGTGGCTTCCTGTTTCATCATATTTGATTGAACACCCCAAAGGTAAATTCCTAATCCCGCAAGTTATAGAGTTCTAAGAATAAAAATTATTTTACATCCAAAATATGATTTATGCCGTCATACAGTTTTTGTAAATCTTTTGATATCGTGTAAGACGGGCATCTTCGCATACGATTTCCGTTGTTATAATCAAAAATAACATCATTCAACTCTTGTATAGGTTTAATAAATGTTCTTTTAAGTCTTGCTATAAGTGTAAAACCAATTATCCATATAAAAATTGACGGGAATATTATAATCCATATTCCGACAGTTTGTGTTTTCTTTGCACGCAAACCTGCCTGCTCCATTGCTAATCTGTTTAAATTCTTTTTCAGTGATATTGTATCCTGCTTCTTCCATAATCCCCTCCTAACATCAGGAAACACAATACATGAATCTGTTTCGATTTTATTAATAGTTGTATGAACTGGTAATATGCAATTAACCTCTGTTGCATTACCATTTTCTTTATCGTACTTCTCTTTTAATTCACTAAAACGCATATTCCACCTCATTTAAATTGTATAAAATTGGTAAAAAATGACATCATCTAAACAATAAACCATTATTTAACTCTTTGCTTTTTGATATTCACTAACAGATAAATTAGTACTGCTATTGATATGATAAACGCAACTATTTCGGCATATTTTAACGGAAGATTAAATCCTATTCTTTCGCTGAATATAAATGCCATTGTTATAAATACATAAAATAATGCAGGGATTAGTGTTACCCAAAAGTTTTTCTTATTTATTGCCATATATATAGTCGCGCAACAAAGAGTCGGTATTGCTATTAATTGATTAAAGAAAGTAAAGTATTGCCAAACCATAGAAAAACTGTCGGCATTTATTTTTGCCCATACTAAAACCAACAAAACACAAATAACAATCGGAATAACTATAGCAAGGCGATTAATCATTCTCTTTTGTTCAAGATTCAGAGCATCTGCTATTGTGATTCTTAATCCTCTCAGGGCAGTATCCCCTGATGTTATCGGAAGTATTATTACAGCAAGAGTTACCAAAAATGCCAGATGTAACGGTACAAATTTGTTTGCAATAATATTTACGACATTTACTGTTCCGACAAGATTTTGAGGAACCTGATTAAGACTGTAAACATCCATAGATGCTGCCGCCCAAATCATTGCTATTAATGATTCAAGGCACATCATGCCGTAAAAAATTTGTCTGCCGTCTTTTTCTTTATCAACAGCCCTTGAAATTATTGTTGCCTGTGTGGAATGAAATCCTGACAGTAAGCCGCAACTTACGGTCATAAAAAACATCGGTATAAGAGGAAGATTTTTGGGGTGTATATTAAAATTCGCAAAAGTCAGATTTTGTAAATTTACTCCGTTTATAAAAAATCCTATAAGTATAAGTCCTGTTCCCAATATTAAAAATAAGCCTAAAATCGGGTAGAATTTGCCGATAATTTTATTAATAGGAAAAAGAGTTGCTAATACGAAATATAAAAGTATTATGATATATGAATACAGTACAACAGGATTAGTAATTCCAAAATCACTAACTCCGAAAAATCGTTCAACAAACAAATCTCCTGCGGTGTAAACAAATACTGTAGCAAGTAAAAGAAGCATTATTGATACAATAACCATAAAAATCTTGAACGCATTTTTCCCTAAATACTTATGAATAAGTCCGGTAATTTGTGCGCCGCGATTTCTAACCGAAAGCATTCCTGCAAAATAATCGTGCACTCCGCCTGCAAATATACAGCCGACAGGAATGAGTATAAATGCTATCGGTCCGAATAATATTCCCTGTATAGCCCCGATAATAGGCCCCATTCCCGCAATATTCAAAAGATGAATAAGTGCGTTTCTGCTTTTTGACATAGGTATAAAATCAACATTATCATTGTTCTTGTGTGCCGGAGTCAATCGCTCGTCAGGCTCAAAGATTTTATCGATATATCGGGAATAGAATATATACCCTAAAAATAAAATTATTATGCCAATTAAAAAAGTAATCATATATATATTATAGAATAATATTTAATTGATGCCAAATATTAATTTTGAAACTTAATTTGTAAATATATATATTTTGTTTGTGGTACAATTACACTAATTGGAAAATTCTGATTAGAGGATTTTATGAGAGTTATAAAACTTGAGGAGACACAATCCACCAATAATTATGCAAAAGAGCATATTACCCTGCTTGAAGACAGGAGTATTGTGCATGCCCTTCGTCAGACAAACGGCAGAGGCAGACTAAATCGCACATGGGTTGATTTAGGAGATAATAACTTATTCTTCTCTATTGTTTTAAAACCGTCAAATGCGTTTTGCCCCGTTTATTCAAATCTTACCCAATACGCATCAGTTATTTTATGCAAAATTTTTGAAAATTACGGTCTAAACCCTAAAGTTAAATGGCCAAATGATGTTATGATTGACGGTTTGCGTAAGATTTGCGGGATTTTGTGCGAAACGGTTATAGAAAACAACGAACTCAAAGGAATAATTTTAGGTATCGGAATAAATTTAAATGCATCAGAAAAAGATGTTGAATATATTCCTGACAGAGTTGTTACCGCTCTTAACCTTGAAATAGGTAAAAGTGTTAATTCAGAAGTATTTTTAGATGAATTTTTAACCGAATTTTTCAAAAATTATGACGAATTTTTATCAAAAGGTTTTGAATATATAATCAACGATTACATTAAAAGAAATTGCTTTCTTGAAAAAGATTTGAATGTTCAGGTTCTAAACAGCGTAAAATCCGGCTATGCAAAAGGAATAAATAATAACGGAGAACTGATTTTGCAAACGGAAGATAATAAAGATTTGATATTAAACATAGGAGATATATTATGAACAATTTTGAAAACGGGTTGGCATTATTGCTTATCGGAATGGGTACTGTTTTGGCATTCCTTACGGTGCTTATATTTGCGATGGGTATAATGTCAAAAATTGTGGGATGGTTGAATAAAATTTTCCCTGAAGCAGTTGAAGAAGTTAAATCAACTGCAAAAAAAGTTGCTTCAAATGTTGATGAAGCAATAGCAGTAGCAATAGCCGCAATAATGGCAAAAAGAAGTTAATTTTAATTTATAATGAAAGGATATATATATGAGTAAAAAACTTATTAAAGTAATGGATACCTCATTTAGAGATGGTTTCCAGTCTGTTTACGGAGCAAGAGTTTTTGTTGATGACTTTATTCCTGCTCTGCAATCTGCGGTAAAAGCAGGTTTAAGACACTTTGAAGTTGCAGGCGGTGCAAGATTTCAGTCACCAATTTTTTACTGCAACGAAAACGCTTTTGAAACAATGGACAAAATCAGAGCCGCAGTTGGTCCTGATATTAATTTGCAGTCTTTATCAAGAGGGGTAAATGTTGTCGGGTTGGATTCTCAACCTCGTGATGTTATTGATTTGCATGCAAAAATGTTTGCAAAACACGGTGTTACAACAGTCAGAAACTTTGATGCCCTTAATGATGTAAACAACTTATTATATTCAAGCCAATGTATTAAAAAACACGGCTTGAAACATGAAGTAACTATCACAATGATGGAACTTCCTATCGGTTGTCAGGGGGCTCATGATGTTGAATTTTATGAAAGAGTATTACGCTCAATCTTAGATGCGGGAATTGAATTTGATTCATTAGCATTTAAAGATGCATCAGGTACATCAGCACCGAGAAAAGTATTTGAAACAGTAAAAAGAACAAGAGAAATCTTGGGTGAAGGTGCAGATATTCGTTTCCATTCTCACGAAACTGCAGGTACAGGTTTGGCGGCATATTTGGCAGCATTAGAAGGTGGTGCAAATTGTATCGACTTGTCTATGAAACCTGTTTCGGGCGGAACTGCACAGCCGGATATCGTTTCTATGTGGCACGCTCTAAAAGGCACAGAATACGATTTAGGTATTGATGTTGAAAAGATTTTGGAAACGGAAGAAATCTTTAAAGAATGTATGAAAGATTACTTCTTACCGCCTGAAGCAATGGCAGTTAATCCTATGATTATCCAATCGCCTTTACCTGGAGGTGCTTTGACAGCAAATACTCAAATGCTTCGTGATAACAATCTGATGGATAAATACCCTGAAGTTGTTGCAGCAATGAAAGAAGTTGTTGAAAAAGGCGGTTTCGGAACATCTGTTACTCCTGTTTCTCAATTCTATTTCCAACAGGCATTTAATAATGTAATGTTCGGAGCGTGGAAGAAAATTGCCGAAGGTTACGGCAAAATGGTTTTGGGATATTTTGGTAAAACACCTTGTACTCCTGATCCGGAAGTTGTAAAAATTGCTCATGAACAATTAGGGCTTGAGCCGACGACTGAAACGGTTGTTGATTTGAACGACAAAGATCCGAATAAAGGTTTGGAAGTTGCTAAAAAACGCCTTGAAGATGCAGGATTGGAAGTTAATGATGAAAACTTATTTATCTCTGCCGCTTGTAAAGAAAAAGGCATTTTATTCTTGCAGGGTAAAGGTACAATCGGTGTTCGTAAGAATGAAAAATCATCAGAACCTAAATCAGATGCAGGCAACGATACAAACGGTTATACGGTTACATTAAACGGCAAAAAATATGCTGTTGCTTTGGAAGGCGATAAGGCTACAGTTAACGGCAAATTGTATGATTTTAGCGTTAAAGAAGGTATCGAGGCTAAGGCAAATGTTGACGGTGAAGGTACTCCTGTCAAGGCTGCACTTCCTGGGAATGTATTGAAAGTTCTTGTATCGGAGGGTGACAGCATTTCAGAAGGTGATGTAATTGCAGTTGTTGAAGCAATGAAGATGGAAACAGAAATTAAATCACCTGTGTCCGGTACTGTTAAATCGGTCGAAATTGAAGTAGGTAATAAAGTCCAAAACGGACAAGTATTGGTAACAATCGGTTAGGGGGTTTTGGATGGAAATTACAGATGGTTTAATAAATCTGTGGCAAAATACGGGGATTTATAACCTGATATTGTCACCCGATCCGAAACTTAGCGGAGTTGAACAATTCCTGCATGTATTCGGTCACCCGATAATGCTTTTAATATGCTTATTCCTTTTATGGTTAGGTATTAAAAAGCAGTATGAACCGCTTTTAATGGTTCCAATCGCATTTGGCGGAATTTTATCCAATATCGCATTTTTAGACCCGAATGAAGCAATTGCCGGTCCGAACGGATTTTTGGGTATAATATTTAATTTTGGTATTGATAAAGGCTTATTCCCATTGATAATCTTTATGGGGGTAGGTGCAATGACAGACTTTGGTCCGTTAATTGCGAATCCTAAAACTGCGCTTTTAGGCGGTGCGGCTCAGTTTGGTATATTCGGTGCTTTGCTTATGGCATTGTGCTTATTTGGGTTCACGCTTCCGCAGGCCGGTGCTATCGGTATTATTGGAGGCGCCGATGGTCCGACATCAATTTATGTTACCCGTTCTCTTGCTCCTGAGTTATTAGGTGCAATTGCGGTTGCTGCATATTCATATATGGCATTGGTACCAGTTATTCAGCCACCGATTATGAAATTATTTACAACAAAAGAAGAGCGTGTCATTCAAATGGAACAGTTAAGACCTGTTTCTAAAAGGGAAAAAATTGTATTCCCGCTTATCGTACTGTTTATGTGCATAATCTTGTTACCTTCTGCTTGTCCTTTAGTCGGGGCATTTACATTTGGGAACTTATGCAAAGAATGCGGAGTCGTTGACAGATTATCAGACACAATGCAAAACGCATTGATTAATATTGTTACGATTTTCTTAGGATTGACAGTCGGTTCAAAATTATCTGCGGATCATTTCTTAACAGTTCAGACATTATTTATTCTTGTACTTGGTATTTTGGCATTCTCATTTGCAACGGGTGCAGGGGTATTGATGGCAAAACTTATGAACCTGTGTGAGATTATTGCCGCTAAAATCGGTAAAAGAGAACCAAAACTTATTAACCCGTTAATCGGTTCTGCCGGTGTATCTGCTGTTCCTATGGCAGCGAGGGTATCAAATAAGGTCGGTTTGGAATACAATTCTCAAAACTATCTTTTGATGCACGCTATGGGACCAAATGTATCAGGAGTAATCGGTTCAGCTGTTGCAGCAGGTATCTTGCTTGCATTATGCAAATAATAATTTATTCTATATACAAAAAGAGGAAGGAATTACACCTTCCTCTTTTTGTAATATTATTGATTGTAAAGTTGTTGCATTTATAAAGTGTCAGATATACAATATATATCATGAAGATAGTAAAAATATTAACCCCGTTAGATGTGGCAGCAAAGTCACTTTTCAAAGACTCAATAGGGAACGACTTGGGAAAAACTAAACATTGTAAATTTGCAAATATTTCTGATTTTGATATATTTGTGAGTTCAGGTAAGGCAAAGATAACATCAAGAAACAGAAGAAAGTGGTAATATGCTAAAAAAAGTTGTAATATCTTATCCTGAAATATTTGATGAATTAAAAAAATATTTTACAG
>Ga0256407_10014712_pt1 | contig 10232 bp, 9 predicted proteins | sample RumenRJG_04DNA_FD_193489 | JGI IMG/M metagenome (GOLD analysis project Ga0256407, IMG submission 193489) | Bovine rumen microbial communities from Lethbridge, Alberta, Canada - RJG_04 | ecosystem: Host-associated > Mammals > Digestive system > Stomach > Rumen | place: Canada: Alberta | collected... | reverse complement strand
GTTCCAGATCGTAGCGAAGCTGATGAATTCGGTCGGGGAATCGGAACAGGACAAAAAAGAAAAATCGACGTTATCACGGGATAATAAATTTTTGGTTCCCGTTACTTATGTGGTGAATGCCTGCGATGCCGGACGGGAAGGAGAACTCATCTTCAACCGTGTCTATGAGCTGTCCGGGAGCAGGCTTCCTGTGAAACGCCTGTGGATCTCGTCTATGGAAGACGACGCGATCATGGAGGGTTTCATGAGCCTGAAAGATGCTGTGGAGTACAGGAATCTATCGGATGCCTCTGTCTGCAGGGCACAGGCAGACTGGCTGGTCGGCATCAATGCTTCCCGTGCATTTTCCACGGTTTATGACTGCAGGCTTTCTGTAGGAAGAGTACAGACACCTACTCTTGCCATGCTCGTGGAACGCGGAAACCAGATCGACAACTTTGAGAAGGAACAGTATTTCATCACCCATCTTCTGGTTGACAGTATGGGGAAGACGATCGATGCGGTATCCGAACACTTTACTGACAGGGAGGAGGCCAATCGTCTGGCAGGGATCTGTTACGGACGGGCAGCGACTGTCCCTTCCATTGAACGTAGGACAAAAACTGTGAGGCCGCCCAAGCTTTATGACCTGACAACACTGCAGCGTGACGCGAACCGCCTGTTTGGACTGACTGCGGGAACCACACTCCGCTGTGCTCAGGCACTGTATGAAAGCAAGATGATCACATATCCCAGGACAGACAGCAGGTACCTTACAGATGATATGGGACAGACTGCATCAGATGTGCTGAAGGCCTGTTTCCAGACATTCCCTTTTCTTTCTCAGACTGAGGCAGCTTCTACCCCCTCAGAGACATCTGCTTCTGCGATTCCCTCTGTTCAGGGATCAGATTCCCCGAATATCGGCAGGCTTCTGGACAGCCGGAAGGTCTCTGATCATCATGCGATCATTCCGACTGTAATGATTGAAAAAACAGATCTCTCCACTCTTGATAAGGATCAGAAAAAGATCCTCACGCTGATTGCTTCCAGGCTGGTCTGCGCTACAGGACAGAATCACGTATACGAAACAGTGAAGGCTACCCTGCTGTGTTGCGGTTATCCCTTTGCCGCTATGGGGCGCATTGTCAAGGAAGAGGGGTGGAAGGCGGCAGAAACCGCCATGCTGACCCAGTGCCGTGTCTTTTCAGATGAGGGGAAAGAGGAAAAAGAGAGTGCTTCCTCCGGGCAGGATCTTTCCACACTTTATCAGGGTGCCCAGTTCCCCTCCGCTAATACAAAAGTAACAGAGCACTGGACCCAGCCTTTGAACCAGTTCACGGAAGATACACTCTTACACGCTATGGAAAAGGCCGGAGTGTCTGACATGGAAGCAGATGTGGAACGGAAAGGGCTTGGGACACCTGCGACAAGAGCAGGGATCATCGATAAACTGGTCTCTTCAAAATATGTATCCAGAAATAAACGCCAGCTGATCGCCACCGAAGCAGGTAGGCAGCTGATCGAAATCCTCCCGGCTTATCTCACATCCCCGAAAATGACAGCGGACTGGGAAAACCAGCTCCTCATGATGGAGCGCGGGGAACAGGACCGGCAGTCCTTCATGGGAGGGATCACGCAGCTGATCTCACAAATGCTGCAGGAATGCAGACAGATCAGCGATGATGATAAACAGCGTTTTTCCGGAAGCGGTGAAACCATTCAGGGCAACCACACCCGTGGAGGTGTTGGGAAATGTCCTGTCTGCGGTTCTCCTGTTTATGAAGGAGATAAGACTTTTTATTGCTCTGATCGGGACTGCAGCTTTGTTCTCTGGAAGCATAACCATTATCTTGACGGGCTGCGGACAGCCCTGAACAGCTCAATGGTCCAGGACCTTCTGGAAAAAGGCAGGACAACTGTCAAAAACCTGTATTCAGTAAAAAAGGACAGCTATTTCACTGCTGATCTGCTTATGGAATGGAAAGATAACAAAGCAGCCTACAGTCTGGAATTCCCTAAGGCTCTGTTAAGTAATTAACTGTACATGATGCGAAGGATTTCTACTTGAGTGCAAGGAAGAAAACGTAGCTGTACCGGGGTACAGCGAGGCTTTCTGACGCAGCAATCAAGTAGAAAGACAAGCAGAGTGTACAGATTAATGCTTAACAGCGCCTAGGCATTAAAGCTGATTGCCTTTCTATTTTCTCCCCCCTTTCAACAGCCTCTTACATTCCGGTTCTACATGCACCTGTCTGTAAGGGGCTGTTTTATAAAGTTATAAGGTGATGAAAGTTAAACCTGTTATGAATATGGAGGACACCAATGAAATTTGACCCCATTCCCAGAAAAAATATTTTCGGTGAAGGTTGTTTTATTAAATCCCCGGAAAATCTTCTCTATTTCACAGAGGAGTTTGACCTTGCCGGTGTCAACTGGGGCGCACCCGCGGGAATCAGCGCACCATATTTTCTGCGTCTTCTGCAGCTCGGAAAGAATGCCAGAGCCCGAACGAATGAACTCGAAGCGGATCCCATCTTTAATCCCAATCCCCATTCAATGGATGAATTCTGGTACACTCTCTTTGATCATGGAAACATGTGGAGGCAGAGATCGGGGAGTATCATCTGTACCGGTCAGCCATATGGGAACTGGAAAATGATCACAGACAGTTTTCGAAGCATGAAAGAGAAATTTGGATATCCGGATTCCATTAAGATGTGTCCTCTGGGCGATCGATACCGCTTTCGTCCCAACGGCGACTTTATGCTGCTGTTTTACTGCGACAGGGCAAAGGGACTGTATCTTCCGAAAAGCTTTACACATCTTTACTCTGGCATTTTCTGAATGACCGGCATGAACACCAGCTTTCTTGCCGAGTACCTGCAGCTCTCCATGTTGATAGTGAAGCAGTGAAGACAGAAATCAATACGGCAATGGTGCCTGAATATGATATGATTTTACTATCTGAACCAGGCACTCCATGTAATTTTAAACCGATTTTGGAGGATAACTATGTTTAGATTGAATGATTACGGAGAGGGTTCCGAGCTTTACAAATACCTCTCCTCTATTGCATCCAATACAATCTATGAAGCCTTGAACGAATGGGTACAGACTCCGGATAATCTGCAGGAAGTATATATGCTTGTCTTCGCTGAGCATCCCGAATCTGTCCACGAAGGAGATTATTTTAAAGGGATCGCAAGGCATCTTAAGCTTACAAAATCTGCCGGCGCAGGTACTATGTACAGGCTATGGTTTTCCCGGAGCAAGCCCTGGAAAGACTATACAGACGATGATCTGACGGCCATGGAATTCCTTTATCGAAAAATCGGGCGGATGAAAGAAAAGATGCTTGATCCGGAAACATATTACACCTTTGACTTATTTGAAGAATTCCTATTCTCTTCTCTGATCAATGAGACTGATGTATTTGAAAAGGTAAAGGAAGAAATAATGGACAACGGCATCCCCGTCAGCGAATTGTTTGATGGTGCTGAAGAGGGATCAGGCAGCAGGAAGAAAGATTCCGGTTCGTCACAAGGCACAAAGCTTGAAAGGATTGTCACTTTTCTACAGGAAAAGTCTGAAACAGAAAAGCATATCGCAAAAACCAGGGAGGAGCTGATCAATAGATTCGGCCTGGATAAAGAGGAAGCATCCTGGCTAGCATCAACTGTCCATAAGATCAGTATGATGGGCATTGACAGTGCTGAAGAGGCCGGATTTGAAAGCATCTTTTTCTGGGATGACGATTACAGCGTCTTCTTTGCGGAAACGGGTTCATTCCAGGAGGCTGTTGAAGAGCTGATCGGTGGTGCCGGAGCCACTATGGGATATAGCTATGAGAACATTGCTGAGATATTTACCGATCCCGGCTATGAGATTCCGCTTCTCATGATCGGAACAAAAGCCGCTTATGAATTACGTGAGGAAAACATGAAGAAGCAGATGCATCAGATGCCCTTTCCAATATTTCCGAACACAGATCCGCCAAAACTTCCGGAAGGTAACGACGACACGCTGCCGTTTTCATAAGCACAAAACTATCTTGAAAAGAAATCTCAGTGTTATCTCGAGAAACTGTTGATTCCGGATGATTTGGAATCGTTAGAGCTGTAGATCGGGATTTGTGAGGATGATGCAAAATGAATTATAAGGTTATAGATAAAGAGACTTACTATAGAAAGGGCGTCTTCCGGCACTTTACAGAGGACTGCACATGTTCGACTTCTATGACAGCGAGGATCGATGTTACTGATCTTGTTCGTTATTCCAAAATGACCGAGACAAAGTTCTACATCAACTTTCTTTATATCCTGTCAAAGGTTCTGAATTCTCGCGAGGATTACAGGATGGGGTATCTTAGGGAAAAAGACGAACTGATCTGTTATGATGTGATCAATCCCATACAGTATATCTTTCATAAAGATACAGAAACCTTCACGCTTGTCTATACGGAATACGATGAAGATTATGAGAAATTCTACGCGGCGGCTCTGCGGGATGCTGAAGAGGCAAAAAAGACCAGAGAATACGGTTTTGATATTATGAATCATCCCAACTGGTTTGATGCGTCATGTATACCTTGGTTGTCCTATGATTCTATGCATCTTGAACTGCCCGACGTTCATATGTTTTTTACGCCGGTCGTCAACTGGGGAAAATACAAGGAAGAAAACAGCAGACTTGTCATGCCTGTTACTGTTCGTCTGAATCATGCGATTGCTGATGGTTATCTGGTGGCAAACGTATTTAGGCTCTTAGAACAGGAGATTGGGGGATTCGTAGAGCTTTAATCGACAATTCCAGTTGATGCCAATCTCATTACGTTTTTATGGAGAGAAATGTTATGGACAATTACGATGATGGTTATCTGCGTATAGCTGAAGAAAAGCTTGAGGAAATCTATAACCTGGCATTGGAACGTGCTAGAAAGACCGTGCCGGAAGCTGAGTATGTCATAGACACGAGAACGATGGATGACTATATCACAAAAGTGTGGGATTATCCTGGAGCCTGGTATGTAAATTTTTCGCTTCCGGATGGTTTTGGCAGTATTGAAGCCTTAATCGAAAACCTTGCCTCGGAGACAGTAAAATATTACCTGAGCAAAAGGTCATCATAGATGCAGTGCTTATATATGAAGAAGCTGTTCTCAGAGATGATTGGGCAGATTCCAGTTTGAGAGGCCGGGAAAATGACTGAAGCAGAATTAAAAAAAGAACTGGGTATATTGACAAAAAATAAGGATAAATGGAAAGAAGCTATCCCTTATGTTTCATCTCTGCTTACCTGTGAATCCGTAAAGATACAGGCTGATATGTAATGACCTTTGTCAAGAGGCAACTTAACAAGAATCATCACAAACTTATTCTGTTGTAACCGAAGGCATCGTGAAAGAGCTTTAGGGTATCAGTTCCCGGCATTGGCCACTCTGATATACGTGGATTCAAGGATTACTCCCCTTACCGACAGGTCAATGGTCCGCCGCGAGCTCTACCGTCTAATAGCGTGGATCACGAAAGTGCCAACATAGTCTGTTCGTAGATAGCTCAAACCTTGAAGAGTCTAAAGCTCTTTCAGGATGCCTCCAGTATCAGTAGTTACGTGCCGTTGGAAACGGCGCAAGTCGGCTTACAACGGCTTAAGTGCTCGCTTTCACAGCGGGCTGGCAGGGTCAAGGCTGCGGAGCACTGCCGCAGGCAGCCTGGCCTTGATGCTGACAGTACGTTGTGATACCTCATGCTACGTTACCGGTTATCATGCCCCACATGAAGCAGGCAAGTTCCCGTGCGACAGCTGTTTTTGCAACATTGGTCTTCTTGTTGTTTCTGAGAACCATGCGATAGTACTTCCGTCGTAAGCGCTCGTTAGCTTTATCCGCATAGGCTATGACCTCCGGTGAATTTCCAGCCTGCCTGGCTTTGAGTGCTTTGGATTTAAATCCAATCTGTCCGCGGCTGTAACTCTGTGCTGCTTCTACCAGCAAAGAACGCACATGACGATTCCCGGCTTTGGTAATCCCAAGGCGGTTCTGATCATCACCGCTCGAATCCTCTCCGGGTGTAAGTCCGATGTAGGAAGCAAAGTGTTGGGCAGAAGCAAACCGTTTGAAATCGCCGACCTCTGTAAGCACAGCCAGTGCGGTCACCGTTTTGACCCCGATAAAACAGGACAGTTTTCGGACATTCTCCTGATAAGTTCCATCTGATGCGAGTTCTTCGATACGCTTGTCAAGGCGTTCCAGTTTATCAGTGAGATAATCATAGGTCAGGAGATACTCCTGCAGGATCTCCATGTACAAGCCTTCTGGCTTTAAGGCTCTGAGCCATTTCAGATGTGTCTGATTCCAATGGGTGCTTGTACCGTCAAACCTGTAGTTATGCCGCAGGCAGAAAGAAAGGATCTGCTGCTTCACCTTTTTGAGGGCAAGCTTATGGTCATTTCTCATACGGATAAATTCCTTGGTCTGTTCATCCTGCTCTGTCGGGATGTGGACCGGAGAGTAATCATGATGGGCCAGGCACCTGGCAATAAGCGCGGCGTCACGCTTATCAGTCTTGACCTTCTTTCTGCCTTTCTGCTGAAGCATCGTGGTAGGTGCAAGGATGACGCATTTCACGTTATGATCCGTCAGTTGGTGGTACAACGTGAATCCGAGACATCCAGCCTCATAACCGCATATAAACAGAGCATCGTCTCCGTAGTGGAAACGCATTGCCTCGATGTAGTTGATGACTTTACTGTAATGACCATCAACCTTCTGAGGGTATTCGGCTTGTTCCTTCTCATTTGTGTAGCAGCAAAGAGAGAAAGATTCCTTGTGAACATCCATTCCAACGTAGACTGTGCTATACTTCATTTGATGACCTCCATTTGTATGCGGTAAACCCTGTTACCATTTGTCTTAGCCGACTTGTAGTATACAGGTAAATCCACGAACCTACAAATCGGAGGTCATTACATATTGTCTAAAACAGGAAAGAAGGACTGAACATGTCGGGAAGCAGCCGTACAGATAAAAACAGCGGAAACGCGGGAATCAGGGAATTCAAAGTCGCCGGATTCCCGCTTCCTTTATACCTCGGGATCCTGGCTGTGACCATCGGCTGTATGTATACCGGCTGTATCCCGAAGGGGCTGGTGGGCGGCATGCTGCTCCTCATGGTCTTCGGCGAAGGGCTGAACACCATCGGAAACACGGTACCGGTGGTGAAGACCTACCTCGGCGGCTCCGTCCTCTGCATTCTGGGCGCGGCAGTGCTCCGGGCTGTGGGTTTCTTTCCCGCGGATGCGCTGGAGATCATGGACGACTTCGTGAACCGCAATGATTTCCTGGTGTTCTACATCGCGGCCCTGATCTGCGGCAGCCTCTTCAACATCGACCGCGACCTTCTCATCCGGGCAACGGTGCGCATCCTGCCGACGGCAGTGCTTGCGATTGCTGCAGGCGCCGTGGTGACCGGCCTTCTCGGCATGCTTCTCGGAAACACCTTTCTGGAAAGCCTGCTCTACATGTATATCCCCATGACCAGCGGCGGCATGACCGCAGGCGCGGTCCCCCTTTCCGCCATGTATTCCTCCGTTCTGGGCACGGACCCGGGGGAAGTGCTGACCCGGATCGCGCCGGCCACCGTGCTGGGGAATGTGATCGCCATCATCCTCGGCGGCCTTGCCAACAATCTGGGGGAGCGCCGGCCTGAACTCACCGGAAACGGCCGTCTGGTGAACGACGGGAGACCCGTTCCCGCCCGGCCGCCCATGAAACCTACCTTCCAGAGCCTTTTCACCGGTCTCATCATCTCCCTCGCCTTCTATCAGCTGGGCGCCCTCTTCCACCACTTCATCCGCATCGTTCCGACCTACGCCTGGATGATCATCCTGGTGGTCCTGGTCAAGGGAACCGGGATCCTCTCTGAAGCGCTGGAGGACGCGGCCCGGGAATGGGGCCAGTTCGCGATCAAAGCCTGGACCGCCGCAGCACTGGCCGGCATCGGCGCGACTCTCATTGACCTTGCGACCATCATGAAGACCATGACGCCCCTCTATTTCATGATCGTCGTCATCGGCGTCCTGACCATCACCCTGACTGCCGCTTTCATCGGCGGTAAGTTCATGGGCTTTTATCCCCTGGAAGCGTCCATCGCCGCGGGGATGTGCACCACCAACATGGGCGGTTCCGGCAATGTCGCCGTTCTCTCCAGCGCCCACCGCATGGAGCTTCTGCCCTTCGCGCAGATCGTGACCCGCTCCTGCGGCGCCCTGATGCTGACCCTCGGCGGGATCCTGATCCAGCTGCTGGCATAGATACGAACTGCCCGGCACCTGCACCCGCGCTGTCCGAAACGGTCCGCGCCGCCCGAAAACCTGCTTTCCGGAGGACTCCATGGCAAAGCTCTATATCTCCGACATGCACTTCTTCCACGACAATCTGAACCACCGCATGGACTGCCGCGGCTTCAAAAATGCCGAGGAACTGAACGCCCACATGATCCGGCAGTGGAACAGCCGGGTCACGGACAAGGACGAGGTCTTTCTCCTCGGCGATTTCTCCGCGGGCTACTGCATCGGCACCACCCACGTGCTGGAAAAGCTGAACGGAAAGCTGCACCTGATCCTGGGAAACCACGACGAGTTTCTCGAGGACAAGCGCTTTGACCGCTCCCGCTTTGTCTGGATCAAAGAGTACGCGGAGATCCGGGACAACAAGCGGAAGGTCATTCTCTGCCACTACCCTGTTTTCTGCTACAACGGCCAGTACCGCCGCAACGCGGAGGAGGTCTTCTACACCTACATGCTCTACGGCCACGTCCACAATTCCATGGACGAAATGCTGGTGGACCGCTTCATCAAAGAAACGCGGCAGGCACGCCGCGTCATCCGCGAGGGCCATGCGCCGGAGCCGGTCCCCTGTCAGATGATCAACTGTTTCTGTATGTTTTCCGACTACATTCCCCTTACGCTGGATGAGTGGATCGCGGTCGATGCCGACCGCCGCGCAAAACTGCCGCAGTACGAAGTACAGTCGTAAAAAACCCCTGAGCACAGGCTGATATGCCGGGCTCCGGGGTTTTTCTTTACTTTTCTTCCGTTTCTCTCTTGTTCTGATCTTCCGGCTCGGTTTTCCGGGCCGGTTCCGGCAGGACTCACTCCGGATCCTTCTCAAAGCCTTCCGGGTCATCGCCGAAGCACTCCACATAGCGGGCGCGGCGGGACACCTCCTGCCCTCCCAGAAGAAGATGGGCGGTGGATCCGAATTCGTTGATCCGGAAATTCGCGATCCCCTGCTGCCGTTCCTCCGTGAACATGCTGGTGACGCCGGTGGGCGCGCAGCAGAAGCCGTGCCAGAGAAGCATGGGAGAGATGCCGGTCAGGTGCCCCAGCAGGATGCACTCGATCCCGAAATGACACACAAAGGCGACGGTGTCGTGATTCGGCCGTTCCGCCCGGTAGATGTGTCCGTCCCGGACGTACCCGTGGGTCGCGATCAGCGCGTCCAGAGAAGCGCAGACCTTGTCGGCCAGTTCTTTGATATGGTTTTCCCGGAAGCAGGGAATATCCGTCCAGGTATCGATAGAGTATGCCTCGGGATACTTCGTCCAGTCCGCGGGAAACCAGTCCCAGACAATGGAAGGATTTTTTCTCCCCGGCCGCAGGATCCGCGGCGGGAATTCCTGAAGCCAGTCGCAGGTCACCGCCGTCTTTCCGGTCTTTTCCAGCAGAAAAGACGCGGTTCTCTGCGCTCTTCCCAGGGGAGACACGTAAAAATGCGTTATGTCAAAGCGCCCTGTACTCTCTGCAAGCAGAGACGCCTCGCGGTCACCGCGGGGCGTCAGAGAGTCATTTGCGTAATCGGGATCGCCGTGACGGATCATCAGGATCCGCATTGACTCAGAACCCGAACCAGGCAGCCGCCGCGTTCAGAGCGCTGGTGATGTCGTCCTGGGTGATCCCGGTCTGATCCATCGCCTGCTGTGCTGCGCCTGCCGCGTCGGCGATACTCTGATTGATCTGCTCTTCGGTGATTCCTGCATCAGCCGCAGCCTGCTGCGCCTGCGTGACGCCTTCATTGACCATCTGGTTTACATCGTTTTCAGTAAGGCTTGAGGCTGCTTCCTGCGCCGCCTGCATGATCTGGTTCACGTCATTTTCCGTCAGGCCGGAGGCCGCTTCCTGCGCCTGGCTCAGGATCTCCTGCCCCTGGGCTGCCGCCGCGTCGATGTCTGCCTGGGTGATGCCGGCCTGGT
>Ga0256407_10014708_pt1 | contig 10233 bp, 9 predicted proteins | sample RumenRJG_04DNA_FD_193489 | JGI IMG/M metagenome (GOLD analysis project Ga0256407, IMG submission 193489) | Bovine rumen microbial communities from Lethbridge, Alberta, Canada - RJG_04 | ecosystem: Host-associated > Mammals > Digestive system > Stomach > Rumen | place: Canada: Alberta | collected... | reverse complement strand
CCAGGTTCTTTAGTCCGTCGAATGTAAACATAGATCACCCCCACGGGTGCACATGGTTACTAAGATAGATCCGGCCGCCTAGACGGTACGGGGCAAGCATAAGCCATACCTGCATCCCGCAGTTTGTGCGGTTCCAAAACTCTGCGGTCGCAGAATTGCCGGACTTTGGCAGATCAAACGACGTGCTCACACTTCCCTGACTTGCGCTCGCTACGCGGCCCACCTGGTCAACTGGTAATGACGCCATATAGAGCAGGTGGCAGGTGGCACGATCTAATAGGTATTTTCTGAAATAATTGTGTGGCGGATCATATGGGTATATGCTCGCGTCGTCATTGTGAAAATAGGTCTCGGCGCTTGTAAAGGCCGTTGTGATCATTGCATCCGGATATTTGGTTTCATCCACAAATGCCGGGTATTCAGATCTAAATACCCCGACGGAAAAATCATAAACGGCCATTATAGCACCTCTTTGTAATTACATTGTCAATACATGATTACTTTTTCTTTACTTCTTCAACTTTGAGCAGTGTCGGATCTAAAGGCTCCAGGCCGTGTTTTTGCGATTTAACATCGCGGCTGTTGTGAATTGCCTTAGGATCGTCAATAAGCATAATGCATGGTGGCATGCCATTGTAGGAGTTAAATGCACGCTCTTTGCCGTGCATACGGATGATGTTTTCCCAGTCCTCTTTTTCAATCTTAACAGCTACGGACTGACCAACGCCCAGGAGTATCCCCTCATTGTCGTTAATGCCTGGAAAAATAACGGTCTTTGTGCCGCCGCCCTTTACGGGTACATCGTCAAACATAAGCCCGTGCGGCAGGTGTACGGCCACGGTTACCTGAGTGCTGGAGTTCTGCGGGATAATTTTCACTTCATCGGTGCTCTTTTCTACTACCTGCAGTTTTTCTTTTTTTGGTGTTGCCATAAATTGGTCTCCTGAATTATTAGCTAGTTACAAACGGGGCCCTCACGGACCCCTAAAGGATAAACACAGAAAATAAATACTAAATTCCGGTCATGGTCTGAATGAGTGACGGTCTCTTAATGATTGCGCCCCAGGTGCCGCCCACAGCTTTCTGTTTGAATGCGGACATCTCAGGAACTACGCGGCCCAGTCTCATTTTTTCTGAGTAAGCCAGCTCAGCGGTCTGTGATGCAAACAGTTCAGGAACGATCATATACATCATTTCACCGGCGCCGGTGCTCAATTCAGGCAGCTGAACAATAACGATGTTAGGGAAATTATCCTTTAACATCTTTGCAGCGCTCAGGCCATAGGTATTGAGAGCGTTTAAATATGAGGCTCTTGCATTAGACACTGCGAGCACGATCGGGCTGTCAGCGTCGATATTACCGCCGTTGTTAGCACATAAGGTGTTCCACAGTTTCAAAACGTCGTTGTACACGTGATTTGATGCGTTTGCGGCATCGTGTCCGGCCTTATCTGCCCAGGTGCTGTAGGTACTGCCTCCAATTGTGATAGAGTTCGGGGATGCACTAACAGGGAGGTTAGGGTCATTCAGTAAGCCGTATGTTTTCTTGCCGGCAACGCCGTATAAGTAAAACTTATTGTGTGCCTTTGCAAGAATTGTAGCAGCAGCCTTCTGCTTTTCGGATGCAAGGCTCAGGCGCTGTCTTGCAACGGTTGCTTCCTCCAGGTCGCCATAGCGGATCACAGTCTGGAAAACAAAGTTTTCACGTTCCGGAGATTCAATATTCACATCACTTGCGATGTTTTCGCCGTGATCTGAATAAGGTGTTACGGATCCGCTGTACTCAGTAACATTAAAACGCATGTACTTGTCGGACCAGTCTCCCTTCTTAACTTCGGGTGCCAGGCGTCCGGCGTTCATAGCAGAGAATAAGATCTCTGTTACTGTAGGATCGATATATGTTACAAGTGCGCTAGGAATACCGACGTTTGCAGCTGTAGTCAGTGCAGCATCCTGAGCAAGCATCTTAGCTGTTTTTTCATAGTCTACGCGGATTTTGCCGTCAACTTCATCATATGCCATAAAGTCCTTTGCATACGGGGAGGAAATTCCGCGGGCTTTTGATTTTTCAAAAAGATTCATTTTAGCCTTCTCCTATTAACCGTGGTTAGAAATAACGATCAGATCGCCAGTAGTACCGCCTTCGGTAACGGTCCAGCCGGTAGCGACTTCACCGGTGCCCGGTGTGCCGTAAGTCATTGCACCGGTGGTGGTATTCACATTTACGGACTGACCTGCGGTTGCAGCTCCGGTAGCGGTTACGAAAAAATCTCCGCGGGTTGCAACGGTTACCAGTTCGCCGCGCTCATAGGTGAGCTGGCCGTCTGAGGTGTCAGGCAGCACGCCGGTAATGAGCCTAACAGCTAAGCCTGCAAGGGCTCCGCCGCCGGTACCGTTTCCGGTTGCAACCTTACCTACGCCGATAGCGCCGCCGGATACCGGGTTAACGGTTGCGGTGCCGTTCCATACGAACTGACCGGCGGCTGCGGTGCCGTCTGACAAATAGTTCTGTACTGTGATCACTTCGCCCAGGAAGGCGGCCTGGGAGCCAGGAACGCCGATCGCTGGATCAATGTTAACAACTTTCTGTAAAGCCATTTTCAATTTCTCCTATAGGTTTTTAGTCAATTCTAACGCGGTCGAGAACCGAGCCAAGAATAGTTTGTTTTGCAGGTGCGGCCGGCTTTGAGTCGGTTGCAAGCTGCTTTTTATGCCCCGCATTATAAGCCATAAAAGCATCGCGGGCGGTTAATCTGTTGCAGTTAATGCCTAGCTGTTTGCAGGCGTCAAGGTATACCTCTTCAGCGGCGTCGTATGCAGTAGCTTTGATTTTACCGAGTACGCCTTTTACGTCCTCGGCGGCCTCTGCGATTGCGTTCATACGCTCTTTAACCTCTGCGGTGATCATGTCGTAAGCGTCCAGGGCGTCGCTGTAGCCGTTAACACTGTCGTGAGCCATTGCCTTGCCTGACTGATCGCCGTATTTGATGCCGGCAATGAAGGCATTTTTAACCACATCATCCTCATTTTCAAGGCCGCAGGCTTTGATTGCATCCTGGATCAGTTTATCCATGCGGGCGTCGGTATCTTTCACCTTTTCGGTTTCAGTTTCCACTTCGGCGGTCTCATCGAGATCTCCGTCCTCAGCCTTTACCTTTTCGGTAATTTCGGCCTCAGCCTCGGTTTCGTCGTCCTCTTCGGTTTCGTCGTCGTCGTCGTCTTCGTCGTCGCTTTCACCTTCTGCGGACTCCACGCCTTCAATCAGTTCCGGCTTTTTGGTTTCCTCGGTTTCCACTTCCGCGGTCTCCTCGGTTTCCTCTTCGCCTTTCAGCTCCTCGGGCTTTTCGTCTTTGCAGGCGTCGCCCTTGAACTTTTCACCCAGGGCCATGATCGAATCGCGGATCTCCTTTTTCTCATCCTCGGTCACGCGATCGCCCAGCTTGCCTATAATGCCGTCCACAGCACCGTCAAGCGTATCTTCGCTTTTTTTCTGCAGGGCTAAAAGTGCCTGCAGTGCCGCGGTGGCGTTTTTCAAGATCTCTTTTTCATCCATGTTTTTTACCTCAGCTTTGGTTTTTGGAATTGGTTTTGAATCGTAAACCAGCACATCTTTTCCCGCGCGGCCTTCTTCAACCAGTGCAATATGATTGGCGCGGATATTACGCATAATAAAATCGTAAGGCTTGCCGTCAAAAGTGCCTTTTTTAAATTCAGGCTTGTATTGATATGCCAGGGATAACTCACGCATAAAGCCGTTATTGATCACGCTTTTAGCCTTATCGTCATAAATGGTCATAGAGTTAAACAGGTAAGGGCGTTTCCATTCTGCATCAGTGCCGGCGGCTCCTACGCGGGTTTCTTTTGCCGGAGCATCCGCAAAATCAGGGTGGTGGCGGAACTGTACGGGGATCCCGTTTAAACTCTCTACCGTTTCCGGTTTGCTCAGTTCCTCGGCGGACCTATACCCGTAATAGGTTTTATCGGCCTGGAGGCCTGCAGCCTCCCAGCCAGGGATCTCACGTCCGTAATACGGTGCGACCTGCTCTTTGGTGAAAGGCGAGTATTTGATGTGCATAAAACCGTTAGAGTCGATAGATCTAACACTTTTAGCGTCAAATGCCATTGTATCAACGATCATTTTTTCTTTTTTCTCCCGGTTTTTTTCGGTTTAATTGTTTGCGGCGTAAATTCCTTTTCAATCTGCGCCATGTCAAAATCTAGCTGCATCTGTACGCCGTGCGGAGTCGCCTTTTTATGCCTCGTATAGGTGCGTTTTTTCTTAACGGTCCGCTTTCTCGGCTTGGTTTCAAATTCCAGCTCCAGCTGGCCTTTTTTCTCCGGCGCCTCTGTGATGTATGTCCGCATCGACTTAAGCGGCGGTGATGTCACATTCGCGATCAGTTCCGGCATTTTTGCCCGGTAAATGCACCGGCAAAATGGCAACTCACCACATTGGATGTTTTTCTCAACCTCCGGATCGTATATTCCGGTTCGCAGGTCATAAGCCTGGCCGTTTAACTTTATGTGGGCCTCGCGGCTCGTATATTGCCCCGGTACGTGGATCCAAACAGCCTCAGTTATTCCCAGCGCCAGGTCATTGCCGCGCTGGATAGCCTGATTGAGCTTGATCGATTGATCAAGGGCTACACGCTTAGCCCGTGCCGGATCAAAACCCTCAACGCTCCGCAGCAGTCTTTCAATGTCCGTGATAGTCACGCCGGCCTGGAGGCTCTCGGCCATGATATCCTGGATCTTCTGCAACTCGCGCGCGCCTATTTTGCTTATGAGTTCCGTCTGGTCACGGATAAATCCGGGGATCATTCCGCGGACCTCCGGCGCAACATACTGGCCCCAGTCTGTGGGCTCGGTCCAGTGTTCTGCAATAAAGCCTTCGCTCATTCCGGCCGTTTTCAAGGCGTCCTTTTGTGCGGTGGTCGTATCGCGTACGGTCGCATTAGTGAACCAGTCCGCAGCCGCCTTTATGCTGCTTTGCGCCTTAACCATAAGCGCCGCGGCGGTATCTGCGGCCTTTTTGGTGAACCCTTTGATCCAGTCTCCGATCCCGGCATCCTGTGCAAGTTCTACACGGCCGGCGTAATTACTAGATCTCAAGTTATATAATATAACTAAAATCAACGCCTGATTCACGCGATTTATTGATTGCGTGATCAAGTTCGCATATTTGCGTGAATTTCCTTGATTCGGCTCCACTGCTCTGCGGTAACGGCGGCGGGATTTTGAAAAAATACTAGGCCTGCGGCGCGTCTGTTTCATGTTCAATCATCCAGTTTGCTATCACGTTTTGATCGATCTCCGGCTCTGCGGCGGTTTTCGGTGCCGGTTCACCGAGCATCCACAATGACTTAATCGCCGGATCTTCCGCAAGGTCCTCAGCGGTTCCCACCTCTGCGCCGGCGTTCGGCTGCGGTAAATCATCAGGAATAAAACCGAGTTTTGTCTTTTTATCTTCCTTAACGGCTTTGCGGACTTCCTCCGCGCTCAATACGTTTGTTTGCAGCAGGCTGTTTAGCATGCTAACGCGGGCGGCCGCGGTCTGTACGTCCGCCTGATCATCATCAGCACCCAGGGCGTTAAACTCGAAGGAGATTGATTGATCAATCGTTCCGGTTGTTGTCAGCTGGATAATATCTAAAATCTTTTGTATGCCGTCGCGTAAAAGTTCCTGTTTACTCATAACGTGATCGTAATAATTCCGGATGTCGCTCTCACCGGTGGCATTAAATCCGGATGGGCTTATGCCTAACAGCTTAACCGCCGGAGTGCGGTTAATCGCCGCGATAAATTCCAACTGCTGGCGTACGATATCAGTCACGCCGGAGATCGTCAATGTGATGTTTTTGATATCTTCTGCATTACGATCGCATACAACAACCGAGTCATTATTGCGGTATCTGCTCAGTGCCAGCATCTTTGCATCCATCTGCTGAACGCCGTCGGAGGAGGTCAAAAGGTCCTCGGTATTGGTCTGATATACGAGCAGATTAAGTTTTTCGAGAATACCGGCAACACTCACGCGGGCGCGGTTCCAGTGCAGCACATAATCCCATAGGATTTGCGCCTGCGGAATACCCAGGAAATTATACGCCGGCCTTAAAAGGGTAGGCGGCAGGTTGTCACGCAGAATAATAAGGCGGCTGTGATGTACACGGCGGCCCAGAATAAGCCAGTAGTCCGGATCGCTCATATAGTTTTCTTTGAGCGGATCGGATGCATTGTAAATACCGGGTGCGGTGACAACCGGATCAATCAGCACAAATTTAACCTTTGTGCCCTGTTTGATCTCATCGCTTTTATCACTAATCTGCAGAGGCAGTGACGGATCATCCGTGCCCGTGTCAATGTAAATAAATGCGCCTCCCATGTAGCCCTGAGTAGCATAGGCGCGATTGTAGAGCCTCCGGATGTTCATTCCGTCCATTTTCTCAGCCAGGGTATCGAGCAATTCATTGTCGGTTTCATCGCCGCCGGTAATTGTTATCCATTCCCTGGTAATATCATCCGCAACTGTTTGGATCGCGGTGCGGATCATGCCGTTCTGGGCTATCTGCTGCAGTGCGCCGTAACCGATAAAGGACTGTGAAGGGTATTGCCCCAGATTGGCACTGTGCTGCATAAGACTTTCAAATATTTGAGTAAATCCAAACTCGAATGCGGAGTCCTGCGCTAGCTTTTCGGAATTAAGGCGCTCGGCCTCGGCAGGGTCTTTGCTGTCGTATGCCATAGTGCGCGGCAGCGCAAAAAACTTTTTGACATCCTCCAGGGTTTTGATCGGTCCGACGTTGCCGGACTCAAACGGAGTACGCAGGGCCGCCGCAAGGTCCTCAGTGAAAATCTTTTTATCTTTAGCCATATTACCTCCTCACGCGTAAAGCGGCCATATTGTCGGCGGATATGCGGCCGCCGGTCTGTAAATCGGATAACGCCTGGGTCATGGAGTCCACCTGGTCATCGTGAACGCCAGCCGGAAAACTTAAAAGCTCAGCGGTGAAATCCTGCACCCACGGGCAGATCTCCGGTGACGGTATATAAACATTATGGGCCTCCCACAAGGTTGCGATCGCGCTTGCGCGGGCCTCTTTGCTCTCAGTAGGATTGATCGGGATCAGTCCGGTGACCTGCTTTTTCAACGCTGATATTATCGCCGCGCCGTTCGCTTTCTCTTCAACAAGTTTTCTGATTACGCCGTTATGTTTGCGAGCAAAGTCACAAAACCGCTGCAGGGTCTCCACAAAGTCCCAGCGGCCGCGAACCTGGTCAATAAGGTAAAACGATCCCTGATAGCGCCCCCAGCAAGATCCTACCACATAATCGCTCGTTTTTGAGTCCTTAAAAGTCATATCCCATGACAGAACCTTTTTATCAAAAAACGGCGGTAATTCTTTGTAATATTGGATCCATGCTTTTTTGAAGGTTCCGCCGCCCTCCGGTACCGGGTGCTGCTGATACATCGCCGCCCACAATTCAGATCCGATTTGTGCTTTAATCGCCGTAAGTGCTAAAAGATTATACCGTTCAGGGTGCAGGGCCTCGCCTTCCTTGCGGTATTTTTCGTCATGCTCAGCGATGGCCGGATAATTGATAACGTGATACTGGTCGCCGCCGTGGGCTGCTTTCTCCAGGAGGTGGCCTACTAGATCGTCAGTGTTATGCGTAGGTATCAGCGTCCGACCTACAAGATAAAGGCCATCCGGTGCCGTTGTGCTTATGCAGCGTCCCCAGCCTTGATCCTCAGGGGCCGCCAGGGTGAAGGCGGCTAACCGCTCATCAACCGCTCCGGTTACGGGGCCCATAACCGACGGCAATACCCACTTAAAACCGATTAGATCCCCCGCCTCTCTTATTTCCTGCGGCTCTCCGGTCCACGCCTTAACCGCCCATAAATGCGTTTTTGAGCATATGACTTTTTCCTGCCCCGTGTCAACGGCCACGTCACACCATACCGGAGGGGTTACCGCCTTCACGGTTACCGGGTGCCCGTCAATCCCGTAAACCTGATCGCCCGGCTTAAGTTCGCCGTGAGTTTTCCAACCGTCAACGGTTAAAACCGGAGTATCATCCTTGATCGGGTGCCAACGTGTGCACATAACGATCACGCCGCCGCCGGGTGCCAGTCGCGTGTAGGCGGTGGAGGCGTACCAGTCATGCACGCGGCTGCGCATAGTAGCGCTGTAGGCCTCCGCTTTGTCTTTGTGTGGGTCGTCGATAATCAGGATATCGGCGCCCATACCTGTGATGCCGCCGCCCACACCCGCGCTGCGGTATGATCCGCGATAATGCACGATCTCGAACTTATCTGTAGTTTTCTTGTACGCGCCCGTGTCTCCGGTCTTTGCCGCGGCCTCTTTGCTCGCCAGGAAAACAAAGGGGAACAGCTCACGGAACCGCGGGCCGTCAATAATCCTTTGTACGTCCGTGTTCATGGCTCCGGCTAAATCGCTAGAGTAGGAACTTGCTATTATGTGGCTTTCGGGATAGTTACCCAAAAACCACGCCGGAAAATCACGGCTCACCAGCTGGCTTTTACCGGACCGCGGCGGCGCGGTTATGATTAGCCGCGGTGACTTTTTAGCTATTACATCTAAAGCGAATTGTTTTAACGCTCTGCAGATCTCACGGTGAAACCAGCCCATAATATAATCATCATGGTTGTATAGAACAAAACTGCTCAGGTTTTCCCGCGCCCGTCGTTTTGCCAGCTCTTCCAGGGCCTCGCGCCTTGTTACTTCACTCATCATCCGCCCCGATATTTATCACGTCAATGAGTTTGTTATCTTCCATTGACTCGACCGGACGTTCAACCTTTGCCGTGAGTGTAACGTTTTGAGTTTTCTGCCAGCCATAAACAACCTCAACCAAAAGTTCAATCAGGCGGTTTGATCTTCCGGTCTGAATACTTGTATCCAACATCTTATCCAACAGCTGGACCATGCGCGATGCATAGCGGTTCATCAATCTGGCATTAGGCATACCCGGGGTTATGAATAACAGCTTTGCATCCTCGGTCAGTTCCTCCGGCTTTTCATTCTTTGCCGGAGGGGGCGCAGTGTTCGCCGGTGGCATAGCGGCCGCCTGGATCTTTGCTTTTCTGATCGCCGCGGCGTTTTCTGCGGTGGCGGCTTTTTTCTCCGCCGTGCGCTTAGCCGCTTTTTTCTCCTCGGCACGTCTAGCGGCTTTTTTCTCTTCCGCACGCTCAGCGGCTTTTTTCTCTTTTCGGACCTTTTCCGCATCCTTAAAAGCCTTTTTTCCGTCGGCTATGGCACGGGCAAACTCAATATTACGTTTGATGTACGCGTAAATCGTAGTCTCGCTTATTCCCAGGCGCGGAGCGATCTCTCTTGCCTTAAAACCCTCAGCGGATAAATTGCGGACCGTATCGAGCACGGCGGCGGTAATCTGAAATGGTTGATCTGCCATATGGCCCTCCGTGTTTGATTTGTCTAATTGTCTAATTTTTCAGTATTGTCTAATTTTTTACGCGCTGTTATGCGCTTAAACAACGCTAAAAATTAGACATCTCAAAAATTACACATATAGCCTATGTTGTCAATACCCTTTTAAGATCTTTTTGTGATCTGCGGTAACGCTCACACTTTTAACCGGTGGCCTATGATACTATAGCGCCGTTGCGAATATTTGAGCTCTCAAGCCTCCGGATCCGTGCCGGAGGCTTTTTCGTTTTTAGGGCATCACTCTAACTTCACTCTAACTTCACTCTAACTTCACTCTAACTTTGCACCAACTTTGCACCAACTTTGCACCAACCGGCTAAAAATCCAGGTTGTAATCATAGCGATCTAACGTGAAATTAGTTCATTTTTTAATCAAAATTAGGGTTGTTACCTGAATTTGTTACCTCTGTTACCGGTTTAGGTAACACGTGCAAACCCTTATGGCATAAGGCTTTAGCGCATAAAAAAAATTTGTTACCTAAACAAGAAAAAAATTCCGTTGAAAATAATTTTTTACTCCTCAGCTGTTACGTTTGTGCGCCTACGCTATATTAATATATTATTAATATTAATAATATATAGGTAACAGGTAACAAAATGTTGTAAGTTATTGATTTTACTCAATTTTTTACCCCGATTTTTGTTACCTAAAAAAGGTAACAGTTAGGTAACATAGGTAACAGATACAAAAAAGCCGGAGGCTGTCCCCGGCTAAAACAATGCAGATCCCCGCGTTCGTCAATCCTTATACCATCCTTTTTGC
>Ga0256407_10014705_pt1 | contig 10234 bp, 9 predicted proteins | sample RumenRJG_04DNA_FD_193489 | JGI IMG/M metagenome (GOLD analysis project Ga0256407, IMG submission 193489) | Bovine rumen microbial communities from Lethbridge, Alberta, Canada - RJG_04 | ecosystem: Host-associated > Mammals > Digestive system > Stomach > Rumen | place: Canada: Alberta | collected... | reverse complement strand
CATGGTACACGCTCGACGGTGTGCGCCTGAGCGGCAAGCCCAGCACCAAGGGCATCTATATCAACAATGGACGTAAGATTGTAATCAAGTAAGGTTTAGAGCCCCTTGATAAGGGGCGGCTATAATGCAGGGATAAAAAAGAAAGAATTATGAAAAAGAAATATATGAAGCCATCATTCAGAGTAGTGGAACTGCAACACAAGTGCCAGTTACTGGCTGGCAGCGGCGACCCCACAAGGAACGTCCCCTGGTGGGACGGCGAGGGCGATTGAAAACTGCAAGGATTATTCATGAATCATCAAGAACAGCAACAATTCTACAAACTCCTGCGCCTGTCATTAGGGCTGACGCAGGAGTTTCTTTATTCAATCATAGCCCACGGCCATAACCATAAGTACGATGATTTAGTTCCTTTGTGCGCAATTCTTCAAGTGCATCAAAGGTTCCGTCACGCCAATAATAATTAACCTTGGGACTGGCGACATTCCAGATTTCCTCACATAATTGTGTCCTGTCACCGCCATCAAAGGCGAGGAATGCTTCAATGATATTTGCCTGTTTTTGGTTCAGATAGCGTTGATTTGGACAGTTGCCCATTTCTACTAGAGCATTGACGGCAGCATCAAAGAGCTGGTCACGCTTCTGATGGTAGGACTCCCATGTGCCATCGGCAATGCGGAGCGCGTCCTCATGAAGAGAGTTTATTATTTTGTCATCTGCTTCCCAATCAGTATCAGTCTTGGCGAGCATCTTGGCAAAATGAACGGCATCATCCACATAAGACTTGCGCCCTGCCTCGGTTTTCTCAACACTGATGGCACTCCAGATAAAGTCTTTCATGCCTTTGGCAAAATGCTTCATGCCAGCTTTCCACTGGTCAGCGATAATCTCGACAACTCGTTTGAAATTCATACTACAAGTTGCGAACAAGAGGTCTCTCAACACTCTCAGCCTATCAAGAAGTGCACTGCTCACGGTTTGAGAAACCTTCAACTGGCCACCCAACCACTTTATCGCTTCATCCTTGGTGAGTTGCTGGCCGTTCCTGTTGCCACCCTTCCAGCAAAGAGGTGTACCATCGTCCTTGACTGCGAGCCGTTCTTTCTTAATACGCAGCTCATACTCCGCTCTCGTCTCGGCTATCTCTGCATCATGCTCTGCCTTGGCATCGGCCTTTGCCCGGGTAACGGCTGCTTGCTTGTCGGCCTCGGCTTTAATGGCAGCATCTTTCTTTTCTCTTTCACGACACTTGGCTAATTCCTCCCATGTAAGATTCTGGCCCTTCTTACTACCACTGGTCCACATATAAGGCAGACCTTCCTCGTTGACAGCCGTTGTTGCCTGGCGCAGTTCTTCCTTATGCGCTGCATCCTTCTCTTCAAATGCTTTCCTTACTGACGGGTTAAGACCTGCGTTGAACATCTTGTCGAACAGGGAGGCCTGCGCCATCTTTGCGGCTTTCGCTTCCTCCGCATCAATTTCTTTCTGAAGCTTCTCTTTCTTTTCCTCCTGTACTTTCAGGATGTACTCGTTACGCTCCAGATGGGCAGCTCCCGTCTCTGCCTTTCGTTTGCCACGTTCCATTTCCAATGTCTCAGCCACCATATCCTGAATTTGCGACATGTCATCAGCATTCAGTTTGAAGGACTTGCCCGTCGAATGGTCTATCCAGTCCCAGATGATGTGTGCGTGGAGGTTGGGTTGCCAGGTCGATTTGTCCTCCGGGTTCTCATAATGCCCTTCATCCCTGTGCATGTGTATCTGAATGGCGGTGATTCCCCACTTCTCATGCACACGATTGACATAATGCAGCAGGTCGTCTATCGTGGTGTCTGGCTTGATGTTCACTACACCCTCACGAATAGGGCTACTGCCCTTGCGTACACGTATCTTACCATTCTTGTCCTTATACTCCACGTCCTTCTCTTGCATTGCCCTGCCAGTCCTTTCCTTAACTAAGGCTTTGAGAAAGTCGTAGTGTTGCGGCAGGGTTCTACCTTCCATGCAGGGCGCAATATAGCACTCGTTGTTGTGGGTCAGGTCGGTACGAATGTATAGCCGTGCCGGATTGAGCGATGCAATGTAGTCGGGATCGCGTCTGTTGTGTCGTTCGCACTGAGCAATGTTGCACGGCTTGATGTGCTCAGATGCTTTTGCTATTGTAGCCATATCTGTTTACTATTTTATAGATTTATACTATTGTACTATTATCCCTAAGGGGGTATCGGGGTGCTAATCCTGATTGGAGGGTGCAGGGAGAGAGTCACTTCCTGCTCAGGGTTCTCAGGGGCAGAAGCCACTGAGCGGGGTTTGCAAAGGGAGGGCCACTCTTTGCTCCTGGTTCTCAGGAGTGAAACGCCTGAGCGGAGTTTCGGGGCAGAGCCCTGGACGGGTCAAGGGCAGAGCCTTGTGGGTTCTTAGGGCAAAGCCCTGAGTCCCTCGGAAGAGCCCACAACTACGGGCTTCGCTCCGTAGTTATAGTGGGCTATATCAATGGCAAGCCATTAACTACCCTCCGCACCCACGTTACGGCTTACGGCACATGCTGGCTATGGATGAAGTCTATCAGGTACTGGTTGATGTCACGTTGGGTAAAACTGTCATCTACCTTGAATCTACCACCGAAATGCTCTGCCCAGAAGTCGTGACAGAAATCATCTGGATAGAGGACTACCTGTCGTCCCATGAGTTTCTTCATCATCCCTTCCGTCAGATTATTGCCGACGCCAACTGCCAGCCAGTCGATAGCAGGGAATGCAAGTGACCCAAGTAAAGCGGTCTTCTCCTCCTGAACGATGACCGTCTTTCCGTTTCGGAAGAGATGTTCGCCAAAGAACACGTCTGGGTCAACATAATAGTCGAAGGCATACCAAGAATAGAGGTGGTCAACGAGGCTGTCCTTTTCGATTATAGTCCCGCCATCGGTATTGTAGTAGATGACACTGCCGCCAACTATCATCCCTTTCCTGTTTATACGAGGCAGGATGGTACCAAAGTGTTCATTCTTTGTCTTATCGACAGCCCCAAGCCGATAGCTCATCACGAGGTTGTCAATCTTGTTTTGCATCTCACGACTGTCCCCTAACACACTGTCCAGATAGTCTGTCAACGAGGAATGATGTGGCGTAAAGCAATCTTTCGGTATCTCTATGAGAGACCGTTGATAGGCTGGAGCCTTGGTTGCGAGTATCTGTTTCAATTCTTTATCGTCCATGTCTTATTCAGTTTTATGCAGAATAGTCCATTATGCAGCATGAATAATGTGAATAATGAATAATCTGCGACTATTCTTTCAGCAGTCTCGACACCTTACTTTGTGAGATTCCGAGCTGTTCAGCAATGGCTGTCTGTGTCATTCCCTTGGCAGAGAGTTCCCTTACACGAGCTTTTATTTCTTCCCTTTCGTTGCTGTTCTCGATACTCAGGTGTTCCTGTTCAGTACCAAAGCCACGACTGACGAATCCCAGATTACCATATTCATCCTTGCATCGTTCATAGACAGCCACATGGTCGGCACCCATTGTCAATTCCCCATTGCGCCACTTGCATTGTTTGACGTAAACAAGGTTTGAGTCAATGCTGGATTGTGCTATTCCTATAGCGTCGTCAATGAGCTGGTTAATCTTTGCAGAGCCTTGCATGGCTGAAAGGGAAAGAGGAACATTGCCTGAAAACATCTTGGGCACATGGTTGAGCACTACCAACGTCCAGTTATACTTCTTCTTCAATGCGTTGAGAGAAGCCATCAGGGTTCCTGCATCGGCACTTCTGTCAAGTGACTGCCCAAGAGCCGTGATGTTATCTATAAACACCACACTCACATAGTTGGCTACGGCTACTTCTTCTATCCCTTTTAGGATATCCTCGGCAGGATGTTCCCTATCCATCTCGGCACGAAGAAAAGTAGAAGGGAAATTGGCTGTCTCGTAGCGGTTGCCAAGTTGACGGGGTGTCATTTCGCAGTCCACATATAATACCCGCTTATCATGCTCGGCGATATATCGGGCAATCTGCATGGCAAAGATGGTCTTGCCGATGCCCGACTGTCCGAAGATGATACTGAGATCACCTTCGAGCACAATGTCTGGGTAGAGCGGGATCAATGGTGGCAACAGATGGGCATCTTCGATGCACTTGTTCATGGGCTCAACATGGAATCCACCACCATCGACAGGCTCACCATTCAGGAGGTCGTTGAATGACTGGCTAATAATATCATCCATCATAGTCGACCTCCTTCCTGTCTTGGCAAATTGGGATTGGTGGCAAAAGCCTCATAATGGAACCGATGTAAGAACTTGTCCAAATCTTCTTGGGTGTACCAGTACTTGTCACCCATACGTGAATAGCCTATATAACCATTGTCACGAAGCTTCTTCATAAACTTGTCCTTAACTCCCAACATGTCCATCATCTCCTTGTTGCTGTAGAGTGGCTTTTTATTGGGTTGTTGCTCCAGCTTGGAAAGAATCTTTTCAAGCAGTTCCTTCTCCGATAAATCACTTTTTTCTGATTTCATGACTAAAAATGTTTTATGGCTCAGGAACTCGATGCACACTCAAGCCCTTTACCGAGTTAATATTGTGCAGTGCAACTGTGCACATTGCATCTGCGTTAACGGCGGCAAAGGTACATATATCGCCAAAGGTACGGTGTTAGGAGGAATTCGTCTAACACCGCATAACAGGCTAATATGGTATTAGGATGAAGTTAATATGGAGTTATGCACAAACTCATAACTCTCTTATTATAAACAAAAAAGAGCAGCTAACAAGCTACTCAAAATAAATCGTCAATTTTATTACTTCCCTGTGGTACAGCCAGGTCTTTTCGGTTCGATCGAGACTGTCCAAGGTCTGTTACTTCAAACAAAGCATTCAATTCTGAATCTGGAAAGAACTCCGTCCAGCCAAATCTCCAGTATGATTTGTCTTCCCTTTCGTCATATTTGGGCTTATCTCCGCAATAAATCCGCCCACACATATAGGCCAACTGTACTTTTGTGCCATTCCACTTGTAATGACCATTATCAATCTCCATGAGATTGACTTCCAAAGCTTTTTGAAACACCTGACGAGCTAATGGGGTATCAAGTTTCGCAGGGATGCAAATATCTTTGTTATCGTTTGGTATTTCTTCCATTTTTGATAATTCTTGTTCTGGAGTAGCTTCTTCGTGCGGCTCTTTGCCCTGTGTCTCTGACAAAGACAAAAAAGCTTTCTTTAGTGATGCCTCATGGATCTTTTCTGCTCCACAAGCAAATATGCCAGAACAAGCAAAAGATAGTATTACGGAAAATACCGCTAAGTGATTTGCTACTCCATTCTCTACAACCTTTATGAGTCCGAGTCCAAGCATCAAAGACGTTCCTATAAATAATATCAAAGCAGCAACCCACAAGATTCCACGCTGATACTTCTTAAAAAAGTAAGCGACTGCAAACAATAAGCCCGACAACCCTAATGCTAAAAAAGTAATTTGTAGCATGTTCAACTAATTTTGGACAACAATTCTTCTGGGGTTATGTCTTGATACAAAGAAACGCCAAACCATTTCTTCCCCAAATCTTTGAGCGATGCACCAAAATGATAGACCTTATCATCAATTATCAGCCATCTGTCATGGCTCATTCGGAACACATTAACAGGGATTGGATCATATTGCGCATCATGACGCTGAATAGCCAGTTGCATTGCAGCGTCAATCCTCGCAGTATAGATACATGCCGTAACCCCATGTGCTCGCTGGTCAAACATCGTCAAGATTTCCTCGTTGATGTAGTTATCAATAAGGATGATTCTATGCTCTGCACTCTTTACGAGTTGCATCACCAATTTGAAAGCATCGAAAACCTGACCGTCAAAGAACACTCCTTCATTCGGCAATTCTGGTGTCTTAACAATCATGTCAAATTTCTGGTCATGCTCCTGAAGATGGGACTCTACAGCAGAAAGGCGTTCATTCTGTTCCTCCATACGTACATCTATCTGGCGCTGCATGGCGATTATCTGTTGGTGGAAGGCATATCCTCGGAGCAAGTATTCTTTCAGAGTTCTATTAGCCCACTGACGAAACATGATACCCCTTTTGGTATTGACACGAAAGCCCACAGATATAATCGCATCCAAGTTGTAATAGGTCAACGTTCTATTGACCATTCTATTACCTTCTTTTCGAACTGTTCGGAAATTCCGAACGGTTGCTTTCTGTTCAAGTTCCCCTTGGTCATATATGTTTCTAATATGTTCACTCACGTTAGCCTTACTTGATTGAAATAGGTCAACCATCTGCTGCTGAGTTAACCAAACAGTTTCGTCCTCCAACCTAACTTCAAGGCGCATGGTGCTATCTGGCTGATAAAAGATTACCTCGCCTTGCATTTCATTAACAGGTACTATTTCGTTTGCCATCTTAATCAATCGTTTGAGTTTGCAAAATTACACATTATTTCTGATATTGAGTCAGAAAAGTTCCAATTTCGTCAAATCGCCACTCAACTTGTTCAATTCTGAAGAAAGGGTTTCCGGCAGGAAGTGCGCATACACTTTCTCCGTTATATCAGTACTGCTATGACCTAATAGACGGCTAACAACAGACATTGACAGTCCTTTGTTCAAGGCTAAAACCGCAAAAGAATGTCTCGCCACATGCATGGAAAGATTAAACGGAAGTCCTATCTGTTCTCCTGCTACCACTATAGACTGATTGATGCATTTAGTGGCATTGTTACGGGCTTTATACAATGCATCGGCATCATTAAGGTCAAGATTGTCTTTGACCAGATCAAACACATAGCGACACCCGACACGTTTCTCGCGCCACTTTTTTAGAATCTGTATTGCTGGCTCTGACAAGGGTATAATATGCCGTTTACCAGTCTTTATCATGATCTTTCTCAATTCTTTTTTCTCCAGATTGACATGGCCCCATTGCAATGTCATCATATCCACAATTCTGAGACCACAGGCATGAAAAGCAAAGAAGAACATTTCCAGGAACTCCTTTCGTCGAGGCTCCTTGCAGTCTTTGTAAAACTGTAAGAGGGCATCCAACTGCTCTTCACTCAGACTCTTCCCATCAAACTCTTCCTCTTCATCAGCAGAGAAAGAAGGCTTAGTGACTATTCGCATATCCTGTATACGGGCATTGACTGTTGGTTCTATCATCCCCAACTCTGCAGCATAGGCACAAGCTTTCTGTATTGGAGTCAACGCATGATTGATTGTTTCATCACCATTCTGCTTAATCTCCCTGCGCCATTCGATATAACTGTCTATCAGTTCAGGAGTGATGTCGCCCACATATATCTTATCCACCTCATACGTTCCTCGTTTTGTAGCACGGAGAAATGTAGTAAATACATTCATACAGCATTTCCCGTTCATGTATCGACTCCTGCCAATTCTGTTTCTGGAGTAATCAGAGTCAAGACGAGCCATAGTAAACTCAACGAAGTCTTTTCCTTGATCCTTGCGGGTTAGTGGTTTATCTGCCAAAAAGCCACTGATTACCTCTGCAGTAATCTGATTAGGGTGCTTATCATTATATTCAGCCAACTGCGCATCAATTCTATCAACACGATTAATAAGCAGTTGGTTAAGGCGTCTGTACTCACTACCATGACTGGGTCTGATCTCACCACGTCCTTGATTCCCCTTTTGGTTCCAATCAGCAGCCTTCACGAAGACATTAGTGGATTTACGAATAGCTTGCCTATTCCATGTATATTCCAACTCTACCGAATAAGCCTTTTCCTTCTCTATCACTTTCGGTGTACGAAGGCGATACTTCCCTAACGGATACAATCTTTTTGGTCTTCCCATATCTTATTTGTTTGTCTTATTATTCCTGAGGATGCGCAAAAGTACTAACTTTTAGACAAACAAACTATATTTTTGATGTTAATAATTGCAATTTAGGCAAACAAACCGGGCTATTTGAGACCATAAAACACCAGCGAGACAAACAAATAAAATTTGCTTATCTCGCTGATATTTAATTACTTAGCAGAATTTCTACCGCTTAATACTCATCCTCGTTGAAGAAGAAATTCTCATTGCTGTGGCTCTCGTTGGTGGGCGGCAAAGGTTGGCATTTTCCGCTATTTGTGCTTGTTTGGGGAAATTTGTTGCTCGCCACAACCTGCGCACCGTCTATTGGCAGCGATATAGCCATAAGTTAAGCGGTTGAGTCACGCAAAGGTAACTCAACCGCTTGATGGTACTAAAAACGTTACGGCCGAATTGGAAGTTACTTTTCAAACCTGACAAACATATCTCGGAAATTGAGAATGGTTTTCATATGCTGGAGAACGGCAGCAATACCTATATTGCCATGACAATGTTCGTCAGCCAGCGTGTTTTCTTGGTCAATGACGGCCTCGAGCAGCTGAATCGGCATGTTGCCTATCGAAAGGCAGAATGGTCGGATGACTTTCATTTCTCTTGCCCCTGCACTTCCATAACCACCACCTGAGATTGTATCCGTCGTGGCAATTTTATCTATAGTTTCACGATGAGAGTTGTAATACGCTGCGTAGAGATAGCAGGCATTATTGCTCGCGTTGCCGGTGTCGAAGAGAAATCTAAAATTCTCGCCGTTTGCTGCTGCCTTAACATGCGAGTTGTACAGCAGGTTTCGCCCGTAAGCAGGCAATGGCGATGGTTCCACAGGGAATAATATGGTGCTGTCATCCATACAAATCTGAGTTTCGCCGATGGCTCTGATAACGTCGAGACCTAATATTGGTCCGATTCCTACCAGTTCAAACAGCTCGCTCTCCTCCTGCAACCCTACACCTGCCATGATGTTGCGGACTGTGATTTCGCCGATTTGTAAACTATCGATGAACGTGCGTAGCCCTTTGGAGTTATTAGTATAAGTTACTGAGTCTCCTATCAGTGGCAGTCCCTTCTCTCTGACGAACTTTTCGGTGACAAAAGTCATTCCTGCCCCTGTGTCAAAGTGAAAAGGAATGGTTTCGCCATGAAGCGTTACAGGAATACTCATCAATACCGACTTGGCATCTGGATTTCTATCATCTTTCTTTCTCATCCACGGTTCAATCCGCTTAGGCTTCAATTCTTTCAGGGTGAAGGGTACTGAGACATCATGATTGGGACGCGACAAGCTCAACGCAGGAAACTCACGCAGAGCATTTACATGTTGATAATAATACTCCATGGCATCCAGGCCCTCTGTCACGCCTTGTCCTTTCAGCTGGTCAAGAACGTTTCTCACGAAATCAGCCGCCTCGGCGTAACGCCCCATTTCTTCCAGCAGCTGGGCACGCAGGATGATGAAGTTGAACACCCCAGCTCCCAAATCAGACTGATGAGTGGACAACAACTCATTCAAGCACTCCAGCGCACGCTCTTTTTGGTTGAAGTTACGGGCAATCATAGCCTCGGCCACTACCTTCAGAAAAGGAGCTTGAATCGAATCCTTTAATAATGGGTACTCTTTATCAAGGCCAAACCAATTCTCGGTGTTGATCAATTCCTCGATTCGCTGGTCTGGCTGCTGTGCCGAAATCGTCTGAAAGGAAAATAGCGACAACAGGATTATTAAAAATGACCGTAACATATTGAATTACATTAGATTTCTGGCTTTGTCTCAGCATAGCTCAAGCAAGTTTGGCTCTGCGTTCGGCTCGCGAAAATGGCATTTACCGTTTATGACTGCTCAGCCATCTCTCAATGTGCTCATAATCATAGCCTTTTGGACCCTGGAAGAAATTTCCAATGCGGTTTGTCTTGGATAATTCAATCCTTGCTTGAACTTGATCAAGATTACCTGAGTGAATGTCCATCATCAGATCATAAAGGCGGTTAGTTCGCCCCGATGGGCAAAAACTATCTTCTCTAGTCATAATGTAACATCCCATTTAGTTGTTCTGATTGATAAGATTCACCACCACCTTCACCATCACGTCTTTTTCTTCTGTCCGACTCTCGGCAATCATCAGTGTGAGGGCTACGAGGGTATTGTCCGACAATCGTTTGCTGCCATCGGCACGATAGAGAATGCCGTTGTTGTTGAGGAACCAGAGGAACAGTGTAGCAGCAATGCGTTTATTGCCGTCGCTGAAGGAATGGTTTTTTGTAACAAGATAGAGCAACATGGCGGCTTTCTCTTCTACACTGGGATATAGTTCCTCGCCAGCAAAGGTTTGGTATATCTGGCCGATACTGCTTTTGAAGGAATCGTCTTTCTCGTTGCCAAAGAGGCTGCT
>Ga0256407_10014698_pt1 | contig 10238 bp, 7 predicted proteins | sample RumenRJG_04DNA_FD_193489 | JGI IMG/M metagenome (GOLD analysis project Ga0256407, IMG submission 193489) | Bovine rumen microbial communities from Lethbridge, Alberta, Canada - RJG_04 | ecosystem: Host-associated > Mammals > Digestive system > Stomach > Rumen | place: Canada: Alberta | collected... | reverse complement strand
CGGCGGCATGGGAGATGGTGCTAAGTCTGCTTTAGATGCAGCTGGTATCCAGGTGATCTCTGGTGTCTCAGGTGATGTAGACCAGGCAATCGCTGACTTCTTAGCAGGTGAGTTGATCTCTGAGGGTGTCAACTGTGGCCATCATGATGAGGATGCTTGCGGCTGTGGAGATGACTGTGGCGATGGTTGTGGTAGCGGCTGTGGTGGCTGCGGTGGTTGCGGCCATGAAATGCAGGTCATCTACGAGGGTGAGAATGCAGGTAAGTCTGTAGAGGTACACTATACAGGTACATTCGACGATGGTACCAAGTTCGACTCTTCCTATGATAGAGGAGAGCCTCTGGCATTCATCGCAGGTGTAGGAATGATGATTCCTGGTTTCGATAAAACTGTTGTCGATATGACAGTTGGCGAGAAGAAGACCATCCACTTAGAGCCACAGGATGCTTACGGCGAACATGATCCTGAGGCTGTAATCCAGGTTGCAATTAAGGAACTTCCTGGATCTGAGAACCTTGAACTGGGTCAGCGTATTATGCTGCAGGATGAATTAGGACGTCACTTCCCAGTTAGCGTAATGGCCAAGACTGAGGATACCATTACCTTTGATGCGAACCACGAGATGGCTGGTAAGGCCCTGAATTTTGAGATTGAACTGATTTCAGTTGCTGAATAATAGGGATGTGGGATGACTTTAAGGGATTTGAAAATTGGAATGAGTGCTACGGTGAAAACAGTAGGCGGAACAGGAGCCTTGCGCCAGCACTTTCTAGATATGGGCTTGATACCTGGTGAGGAGGTAGCCCTGATTAAGTATGCTCCAATGGGAGATCCTATGGAGCTTCGAATTAGTGGCTATGAGCTGACACTTCGATTAGCAGATGCTGAGGAGATTCAGATTGAGGACCCTCATCCAACAGCGAAGCTGGGAAGCGATGCCCAGAAAAAACAGAGTCGTAGAGAATCTGTCCACCCAGGTTATGGTGAGGAAGCTGATACCCATGACTACCATAAGGAGCATGATAAGAAGCCGAAATTAGAGAAGCTGACCTTTGCTCTGGTCGGTAATCAGAACTGTGGTAAGACAACTCTCTTTAATCAATTAACCGGATCCAATCAGCATGTAGGTAACTTCCCTGGAGTTACGGTGGATCGAAAGAGTGGTGTGATTAAGGGCCATCCCAATACAGAAGTGGTGGATCTGCCAGGAATCTATTCCCTGTCACCATACACCAGCGAGGAGATCGTCTCTCGTCAGTTCATCCTTGAAGAGAAGCCTACAGCAATTATTAATATCATCGATGCTACCAATATCGAGCGCAATCTATATCTGACCATGCAGTTACTAGAGCTTGGAATTCCAATGGTGCTGGCTCTAAATATGATGGATGAGATGCGTGGTAATGGTGGCTCAATTCGAATCAATGAGATGGAAGCTCTCTTACAGGTTCCAGTGGTACCAATCTCTGCTGCAAAGGGAGAGGGTATCGACGAGTTGATCGCCCATGCAATCCACATTGCAGAGTATCAGGAAGTTCCAGGCCGAGAGGACTTCTGTGATAAGAATGACCATCATGGTGCAGTGCATCGTGCGATGCATGGTGTCATGGCTCTAATCGAGGATCATGCAGAGAATGCAGGTATCCCACTTCGTTTCGCAGCAAGTAAGCTAATCGAAGGAGACCATCTGGTCTTAGAAGCTTTGAAGCTGTCTGATAATGAGACAGATATGATGGAGCACATTATTGAACAATTGGAGGCGGAGCGTGGACTAGACCATGCGGCAGCCATTGCAGATATGCGCTTTATCTTCATTAAGAGACTCTGCCATGAGACAGTGGTAAAGCCCAAGGAAAGTAAGGAGCATGAGAGAAGTCGTCGAATTGATGCTCTACTTACAGGTAAATGGACGGCGATTCCTTGCTTTGTTGGAATCATGGCACTGGTATTCTATCTGACCTTTCATGTGGTAGGTGCATTCTTCCAGGGATTAATTGAGAGCGGTATTGGAGAATTGAAGATATTGGTGGATCAGGCTCTGACCACAGCGCAGGTTGCAAAGCCAATTCATTCCCTGGTGATTGATGCGGTTTTCACTGGCGTTGGCACGGTACTTAGTTTTATCCCGATTATTGTGGTGCTCTTTTTCTTCCTGTCCTTGTTAGAGGACAGTGGATATATGGCCCGAATCGCTTTTGTAATGGATAAGCTACTTCGTAAGATTGGACTGTCTGGACGAAGCATTGTTCCGCTTCTAGTCGGATTCGGATGCTCTGTTCCAGCAGTAATGTCTACTCGAACCCTACCATCTAAGAGGGATCGACGGATGACAACACTGCTGATTCCATTTATGAGTTGCTCTGCCAAGATGCCAGTCTATGCCTTTTTTACAGAGATTTTCTTCCCAGCATATGCTATGCCGGTTATGATGCTTCTCTACTTCGGTGGAATCCTCGTTGCGATTCTGGTGGCGCTGCTATCTAAGAACACTCTCTTTAAGGGGCAGGCAGTTCCCTTTGTAATGGAATTGCCTAATTATCGTGTCCCTGGAGCTAAGAATGTACTACAGCTTATGTGGGATAAGGCGAAGGACTTTTTACAGCGTGCCTTTACCTTTATCTTCATCGGAACCATTGTGGTATGGTTCTTCCAGAGCTTTGATTTCTCTATGAATATGGTAAGCGACTCATCTAAGAGTATGTTAGCAAGCCTAGCTGGCCTTCTATCACCACTTTTTGCTCCAATGCATTTAGATGACTGGCGTATTGTGACTTCAATTATCTCAGGCTTTTTAGCGAAGGAAAGCATCGTGTCTATGACATCTGTGCTGTACGGTGGTAAGGAGATCCTTAAGCAGTCTATGACAACACTACAGGCAGCAAGCTTTCTAACCTTCTGCCTCTTCTATACCCCTTGTATCGGTGCTGTAGCATCCATCCAGAGAGAGCAGGGCAGACGCTATGCATTAGCCACAGTCATCTTCCAGTGCCTGGTGGCATGGGTATTATCATTGGTAGTTTATTTGGTACTTGGACTGGTGATCTAATAATGAAAAAAATACTTTTCTTTATGAAAAGAGAAACTGTATTGACGGTAGCCTTTGTGCTGGCTTTGGTATCCATGTTTTTGGTACCACCAGACAGAGGCTATCTGTCTTATATCGACTATCGTACCCTGTGCATCCTCTATGCATTGATGTCGATTATGAATGGTTTTCAGAAAATCGGTGTTTTTGACTGGGCAGCTCGGTCTATTCTGAATCGAAGTAAGAGTAGAAGTGGCGTGATTCTGACCTTAGTACTACTATGCTTTTTCTCCAGTATGCTGATTACCAATGATGTGGCGCTGATTACTTTTGTGCCACTTACCGTGATTGCCTTTGAACAAACTGGGGATTGTAAGCTCCTTCCTACGACTGTAGTGCTTCAGACCATAGCCGCCAATCTGGGAAGTATGCTAACACCATTGGGTAATCCGCAGAATCTCTATCTCTATGGTAAGTCTGGGATGAGCTTTCTATCCTTTGTAAAGCTGATGCTCCCTTATAGTGCCCTGTCTCTGATCCTTCTTCTCCTTGGAGTATTTCTCCTGGGACTGGGAGAGAGGGACTTTTCACTTCATACAAAGAAGTCATCTAGGGCTGAGACAATCCCAAATGAAGTGACAGGACTTGGAAGAGAAGAGGAGTGTCGAACAGAAGAGGAGTGTCGAAAGCAGGAAGAAAGCAGACAGGATTTGTGGAATCAAGAGAGACGAATCCTCTGCATGGTCTATTCTGGTCTCTTTCTCTTAGGCCTTCTTACGGTTCTTCGAGTGCTGCCTTATCCTGTAATGTTTCTCATTGTGATGGGGGTACTCCTCATTACCGATCTCCTGCTGGGGAGAGGCGTCCTTAAGAGTACGGATCTATCTCTGATCCTTACCTTCACCTTCCTCTTTGTCTTCATCGGAAATATAGGGCGACTCCAGGCTTTCCAGGACTTCATCCAAAGGGTAGTGGCAGGGCATGAGGTAGGATCTGCAGTCCTAGCCTCTCAGGTAATCAGTAATGTTCCAGCTGCAATTCTCTTGTCAGGTTTTACAGACCAGTTCCAGGCCTTAATCATAGGATGTAACCTGGGTGGATTAGGCACATTGATTGCATCTATGGCTAGCCTGATTTCCTTTAAGTACATTGCTCGCTGGAACTCAGAGTCAAGATTCGGATACTTCCTACGATTCACCCTATGTAATATATTCTTCTTAGCAATCCTATGGGCTTGGTTTGTATTTGTATAAAAATAAGCAAAAAGGACATATTAGAAATACATTTAAAAAGGTGCTTCACAAAAGTAAATACTGTGCTATGATAAAGTCGTAAAGATGTAATAAAACCTTGTATTTGGAAGGGTTGGAAGCCAATATGAGTCAACTTGAGCCTACAGTCACCGAACAGAGGCGTCTTACTAGAAATAGTATCTACCGCTATATCCTAGAGAGTGAATCCCCTGTATCCAAGCAGCAGATGGTCCAGAATCTGGGATATTCCCTGCCGACAATTCATCAGAATATACAGGAATTGCTGAACGCGGATCTCATTCGCGTTGGAGAAGTGCAGAGGTCAACTGGAGGGCGTCCTCCTGTGGGATATACCATTGTGGAAGATGCGAGATATGCCATTGGTGTAGCAGTGTCCTCTAATCATCTTCGCTTCCTGGTATCGGATTTGAAAAGGCAGCAGATTGCCTATAATAGTATCCGTTTAGAGGATGAAGAGCATGTCGATACCCGGATTGTAAAGGAGACAGAGATCTTCATCAAAGAGAATAAAATTGAGCCGGAGAAGATTCTTGGTGTGGGAATTACCATTCCAGGTATCTTCGACTTTGAGAATGATAGAATTGTAACCTCCCCCACATTACATATGCCAGACTTCAGTCTGAAGAGAATCCAAGAGGATTGCCGATTCCCTGTCTATATCGTTAATGATTCCAAGTCTGCTGGAATTGCAGAATTACTGAACCGTCCACATGCGGAGCAGAAGAAACCGTTTGCTTATCTTTTGCTTGAGAATGGAGTAGGCGGAGCAATTGCTATGGAGGGGCAGATCCTCTCTGGGGATAATCATCGTAGTGCAGAATTCGGTCATATGTGTGTGGAACCAGGTGGACTGGAGTGTAACTGCGGCCGTAAGGGCTGCTTAGAAGCATATTGCAGTGCCTTTCGCTTTACAAGAGATATCGGTCTGACTACAGAAGAGTTCTTCGACGGACTTCAAGAGGGTAAGAAGGAACTGGTGGACCTGTGGGAGGATGTGCTGGTTCACATGGCCATTGGAATTTTGAATATCCGTATGTGCTACGACAGCGAGGTCATCCTAGGTGGTTTTGTGGCAGAGAATATGGTCCCTTATTTAGGGCACCTAAGGGAGCTGGTGGCTGAGAGAGATCCCTTTTCTGAAAATGGAGACTATGTCTCTATTGGCAAGCTGCAGAGAGCCGGAATGGTTGGTGCAGCTTGGCACTTCATCGGCCAATTCGTAGAAGAGATCTAGCCGTATGAGGCTGTGGACTTTGTAGATGAGAGCGGTCTCTTAAAGTGTCTATTCAATTCAATAATCATACAAAGGGAACCAAAACTTCCTTTACCAATCAGCTGTTACGGCATGGTAAAGGTGGTTTGGTTTCCTTTTTTGATTGGTTTATATTCTGATTCCCAATCTATTTTCACAAAAACTTTATTCTCTTTTTATATAATCTGACAAAAATAAAAGACTTTTATAAAATGCGTTGACATAAAAACTTCACAGACATATTATAAAGATGCTTTTGAAATAGTCCTTTACAAAAGTCCAAACAAATCATTGGGGAATGAGGGACTTTCATTACGCATAAGCTGAATGAAGTCTTGCCAGAATGGAAAAAATTGCATCCAAGGGAGGCATTGTCAATGAGTCTCTAGAGGATCTATCTGCAGAGAAACTAGCAGAAGAGATGCATACCAAGACACCATCTATCAAGCAGCATCAGACAAAACTCAAGGGAGGAATCACATGTATTATGTAGGAATTGATTTAGGAACTAGCGCGGTGAAACTCCTTCTAATGCAGGAGGATGGGACAATTAAGAATATTGTCTCAAGAGACTATCCATTGTCCTTTCCACATCCAGGCTGGTCGGAGCAGAATCCAACAGACTGGTGGGATGCAGTAAGAGATGGACTGAAGGAACTCTTAATAGGTACTCCGGCAAAGGAAGTTCGTGGAATTGGAGCAGGTGGCCAGATGCATGGTCTGGTTATTCTGGATGACAAAGATCAGGTCATCCGCCCAGCGATTCTCTGGAACGATGGTCGTACACAGAAGGAAACGGATTATCTCAATAATGAGATCGGTAAGGACAAGCTCCGTGAATACACAGGCAATATTGCATTTGCAGGTTTCACAGCACCGAAGATTCTTTGGGTAAGAGAGAATGAGCCAGAGAATTTTAAGAGAATCCGTAAGGTCATGCTTCCAAAGGATTACATCAACTATAAGCTGACAGGAAGCTTTTGCACGGATTACTCCGATGCATCTGGGATGCTTCTCTTAGACGTAGCCAATAAGACTTGGTCTAAGGAGATGCTTAATATCTGCGGACTTAGTGAAGAGATGCTACCAAAGCTCTATGAATCCTTCGATGTGGTTGGTAATCTGAAGCCCGAGGTAGCCAGAGAGCTGGACTTAAATCCATCCGTAAAGGTGGTTGCTGGTGCAGGAGACAATGCAGCTGCAGCCATTGGAACAGGAACCGTAGGGAAGGGGCATTGCAATATCTCTCTTGGAACCTCTGGAACACTATTTTTGTCTGATGATAAATTCATGCTTCCATCAGAAGGAATACATTCCTTTGCTCATGCAGATGGTCACTACCATCTCATGGGATGCATGCTATCCGCAGCATCCTGTAATAAATGGCTGATGGAAGAGGTCCTTCATACGAAGGATTACGATGCAGAGAGAGAACTCATTACAGATGAGATGCTGGGTCGAAACCATGTATTCTTCCTTCCATATCTCATGGGAGAGAGAGCACCACATAATGATCCTCTTGCAAGAGGATGCTTCATTGGAATGACCATGGATAGTGACCGAACCGATTTGGTACAGGCTATGCTAGAGGGAGTTGCCTTTGGCATGAGAGACTCCTTAGAAGAGGCTAAGAAGGCTGGCGCAGATATCCACTCCTCCATGATCTGCGGAGGTGGTTCTAAGAGTTCATTATGGAGACGCATCTTCTGTAATGTAATGAATATAGAGATTACCATGCCAGAGACCGAGCAGGGTCCAGGCTATGGCGGAGCCATCCTAGCAGCAGTAGCAGATGGAAAATATGAATCTGTGGAAGCTGCCTGCGAGAAACTTGTTTCCATTAAGGCAAGAATTGAGCCGGAGCCAGAACTGGCTGCTCGCTATGAAGAGCGTTATCAGGCCTTCCGCAAGTTATATCCAGCACTGAAGGATGCTTTTAAGGCTCTGTAAACAGGGGGTCAGATGAATAATTATGGCGGCATCCAGATGATACGCATGGAGAAAAGTAAGGCGGAGGAAAAGAAGGAGCCTGAGTCAGAGGATACCCCAGCAGTTGAGGAAAAAAGCACGGTAGGGGATTCTCCTGGAAAGGCAATTCGACGAATTGTCTTAAATGAAAAGTAAAAGGGAAAGAGCAAAGGAGAAGAATTATGACAAACAATATCCCAGTAGTAAAAGTTGGTGTGGTAGCAGTATCAAGAGACTGCTTTCCAGCTCCACTTGCAGTAAATCGTAGAAAAGCAGTTGTAGCAGCCTATGAAGAGAAATTCGGTAAGGATGACATCTATGAATGTCCAATTACCATCGTTGAGTCTGAAATCGATATGGTGAATGCCTTAGAAGATGTGAAGAAGGCTGGATGTAATGCCCTCTGCATATACTTAGGAAACTTCGGACCAGAGATTTCTGAGACACTGTTAGCAAAGCACTTCGACGGACCAGTTATGTTCTGTGCGGCAGCAGAGGAGGGTAAGAATACCCTGGGAATCGAAGGACGTGGAGATGCATACTGCGGCATGCTGAATGCATCCTATAACTTAGCAATCCGTAATACCAAGGCATGGATCCCTGAGTATCCAGTTGGGGATGCAAAGGACTGCGCAGAGATGATCCATGAGTTTCTGCCGGTTGCACGTGTACGCTTAGGCTTAGATGGACTGAAGATTATCTCCTTCGGACCAAGACCTCAGAACTTCCTGGCATGTAATGCACCGATTCGTCAGCTCTACAACCTGAATGTAGAGATCGAAGAGGAGTCTGAACTTGACCTCTTCGAAGCATATGAGAAGCACTACTGCCCAGAGAAGTACGACATCCCTGCAGATGTATTAGAGAAGCAGAATGCACGTATCGCTGATACCAAGGCTGACATGATGAAGGAACTAGGTATCGAAGCAGCTACCATGACCGATGCACAGTCTGCAATGCTGGATAAGTTCGCTGCCTATGAAGTAACCCTTCTGGATTGGGTAGATGAGCATCTGGGATATCGTAAGTATGTGGCACTGACAACCAAGTGCTGGCCTGCATTCGAGGATATGTTCCGCTTCGTTCCTTGCTTTGTAAATAGCCGTCTCACAGGTAGAGGAATCCCTGTATCCTGCGAGGTTGATATCTATGGAACCCTGTCCGAGTACATTGGCTGGTGCGTATCACAGGAGCCAGTTACTCTCCTGGATATTAATAACTCTGTACCTAAGGATATGTTTGAGGAAGATATCAAGGGCAAGTTCAACTATGACTGGAAGCATACCGACACCTTCATGGGCTTCCACTGCGGTAATACCTGCTCCAGCCATCTGTCTAATCCACACATCGGCTATCAGAAGATTATGGCCAATACCCATCCAAAGGAATGGTGCGATGGAACAATGGAAGGAGATATCGCTCCAGGTCAGATTACCTTCTACCGTCTCCAGTCTACAGCAGATGCAGACTTAAGAGCATATGCGGCAGAGGGCGAGGTACTTCCTGTTGCAACCAGATCCTTCGGCTCCATTGGTGTATTTGCAATTCCAGAGATGGGACGTTTCTATCGTTACGAGCTGATCGAGAATCATTATCCACATCATGGTGCAGTTATGTTCGGACATTATGGCAAGTCTCTCTATGATGCACTGAAGTTCATTGGTGTCTGCCCAGAGAAGATTGGCTTCAATCATCCAGCAGGCAATCTCTATAAGACTGAGAATCCTTGGGGAACCATCTGAGGAAATATAGACCAAGCCTATGGTTCTCTGCCATGGGCTTGACCCTATAATCCATCGTGGGAAGGAGTTATAAATGAAAATATATGAAGTATCAGATCCAGAATTCAAGGCATATGGACGTGTGGTATCTGGATATGCAACCGAGAAAATGTCGATTATGGACGCCTTAGAGCAGAAGACTCCATGTCCAGAGGGGACAGAGTATGTGGCTGAGGATACTGCCATTCAGAGTCTCTTAGGTGCGCAGGTGATTGCACCATCTCTCTTCGGAGGACTACCAGTCCAGTTTGGCTGGTGCAATGGACATAATACCAAGCTGAACTGCCTAGAGTATCACCGCTCCTCAGAGTTTAATCTGGGGACCAATGACTTTATTCTGCTTTTAGCACTGGCATCTGATGTGGAGAATTGGCATGTGGATGTCAGCCGTGTGAAGGCTTTCCGTGTACCAGCAGGCGTAATGGTTGAAGTCTTTGCAACAGCACTTCACTATGCACCATGTCAGGCAAGTCTAGACAATGGCTTCCGTGTTCTGGTGGCTTTGCCAAAGGGAACCAATGTGGGAAATACACCAACCGATGGTCAGTCTCCAGAGGATGCACTTCTATGGGCTAGTAATAAGTGGCTGATTGCACATCCAGACAGTAATGAAGCTAAGGATGGTGCTTGGGTTGGTATCGATGGCGAGAATATTGATATCCGAGGTCTCTTGTCTTAATGAAACTATTTTTTACAACCAACAATCGTTAGAAACTGCTTCCTAGTAGTTTTTATACAAAACCCTTCTTAGAAAGTCCCTGAAACGATCCCCTATCGTTTTGGGGATTTTCTGTTGAGGAAATGGTAGAATTGAGCGGGGAATGAGGGCTTGGTTTCTATTTGTATAATGTTCTAAAAATTCTATTAAATATTCTGGAAAAGTGGGGAGAATTCTGTACATTCTGCTATTAAAGTAATAAAATCAATCTATGAAATTC
>Ga0256407_10014696_pt1 | contig 10239 bp, 8 predicted proteins | sample RumenRJG_04DNA_FD_193489 | JGI IMG/M metagenome (GOLD analysis project Ga0256407, IMG submission 193489) | Bovine rumen microbial communities from Lethbridge, Alberta, Canada - RJG_04 | ecosystem: Host-associated > Mammals > Digestive system > Stomach > Rumen | place: Canada: Alberta | collected... | reverse complement strand
TGAGCCGCAAACTCCGGCGACATGCCGCAGAGCGAAGCCTGAGCGCCACGCTTCTCGAGAATCTCATTGTAGCGGCCTGCCTGCAGCACCGTCATATTATGCTCTTTCTTAAACGTTCCTATCTCGCGGCAGACACGCAGACGCTTAGCCATCAAGTCCATCAACTGGTTGTCGATCTCATCAATCTGGCTACGCAATTGGCGCAGACCCTCGGTTGTTGTATGTTCACTTCTCACCACCAATAAGCTTAAGATGTAGTCAAGAATATCCGGTGTCACCTGCTGTTTGGCATCGCTCCAGGCGCAGTCGGGGTCACAATGGCTCTCGACGATGAGTCCGTCGAAACCGAGGTCCATGGCTTGCTGGCAAAGGGGAGCGATGAGGTCGCGCCGGCCGCCGATATGGCTGGGGTCGCAGATGATGGGCAGATTGGGGATGCGGCGGTGCAACTCAATGGGAATCTGCCACATGGGCAGGTTGCGGTAAATCTTCTTATCATAGCTCGAGAAGCCGCGGTGGATGGCACCCAACCGCTTGACGCCAGCCTGATTGAGGCGCTGCATGGCGCCAATCCACAGTTCGAGGTCGGGATTGACGGGGTTCTTGACCAGCACCGGACCATCGTAGCCCTTCAGGCTGTCGGCCAAATCCTGCATGGCGAAGGGGTTGGCCGATGTGCGTGCGCCAATCCACAGAATGTCGATACCATATTTCTGAGCAAGCTCCACATGCTCCGGCGTAGCCACTTCGGTGGCGGTGAGCATGCCGGTTTCCTTCTTCACCTCCTGCATCCAGGGCAGCGCAGCCTCGCCATTGCCCTCGAAGCCTCCGGGCTTGGTGCGCGGCTTCCAGATGCCGGCCCTGAACATGTGGCAGCCTTTATTGGCCAACTGCCGGGCGGTAGTCATCACTTGTTCCTCGGTCTCAGCCGAGCACGGACCTGCAATCACAATAGGTCTCTCACCGTTGTCTGATGGCAAATTGAGTGGTTCAAGTTCCAATTCCATAGTGTTCTTATTTTATTGTTGCCTTAATTCTATTTAATGCCTCTTTCATCTTTTCATCCTTGGCGCAGAGGCTGATACGGATGTAACGCTCGCCGTTGTTGCCGAAGATGAACCCCGGAGTGATGAAGACGCGCGCCTTGTGCAGCACCGCTTCGGTGAGGTCCTCCACATTCTCGTATTTGTCGGGTATCTTGCCCCAGAGAAACATGCCCACCTGCGTGGGGTCGAAACTGCAGCCAAGGGCCCGCATGATGTCCTCGGCGATGACGCGGCGGCGGTGATAATTCTCGATGTTGTTCTCGCGGTGCCACTCGGGCGTATTGGTGTTGAAAGCCTCAGCGGCGGCGAGCTGTATGCCGCGGAAGGTTCCGTTCTCTATATTGCTCTGTATCTTGAACATCCACGAGATGTACTCGGGGTTGCTCACCATCATGGCGACACGCCAGCCGGGCATGTTATGGCTCTTCGACATTGAGTTGAACTCGACGCAGCAGTCCTTGGCTCCCGGTACCTGCATGAGGCTCATGGGGTGGTCGTTGAGGATGAGCGAATAGGGATTGTCGTTGACTACGAGGATGTCGTGGCGGCGGGCAAAGTCGACCAGCCGTTCGAAGGTCTCACGACGGGCGTTGCCACCGGTCGGCATGTTGGGGTAATTGGCCCACATCACCTTCACACGACTCAGGTCCATCCGCTCGAGCTGGTCGAAGTCGGGCTGCCAGCCGTTGTCCTCGCGAAGGTCATAGTTGACTATCTTCGTACCGAACAGCTTGTTGACGGCGGTGTAGGTGGGATAGCCCGGATCGGGGATCAGCACCTCGTCACCGGCATTGCAGAAGGCAAGGGTGACATACATGATGCCTTCCTTCGAGCCAATGATGGGTTGGATCTCGCGCATCGGGTCGAGGTCGACGCCGTAGATGCGCTTGTAGAAGCCGGCCATAGCCTTATGCAACTCGGGCAGTCCACTTGTCGGCTGGTAGCCGTGGGCGTTGGGGTCGCGGGCCACCTCGCACAGTTTGTCAATAGTCTGCTTTGAAGGCGGCATGTCGGGTGAACCAATGGCCAGCGATATAATGTCCTGACCTTCAGCGTTGAGCCGCGCTATCTCCTTGAGCTTACGGCTGAAATAATACTCTTGTATGCTGTTAACTCTTTCTGCTGGTTTCATAGTGATGTTTGTATTAAGATGCTTTGTATTCGCCTAATATCTTTAGAGTCTTCACTAAGGGCGTGATGGCGTCAATCGACTGTCGGTAGCGGATGAAGTCGGTGTAGGTGACATCGACGTAGAACATATATTCCCACTCGTGGCCGATGACGGGCAACGACTGTATCTTGGTGAGGTTGATATCGTAGAAGCTGAGGATGGTCAACACCTTCGACAGCGACCCTTCCTCATGGGGCAAAGAGAAGACGAGACTGGCCTTATTGGCTTGGTTGAGCGGTCGCAGGAAGTCGGCCTTGCGCGGGTCGGTGACGACGAGGAAGCGGGTGAAGTTGTGTTTGTTGTCCTCAATGTGGTTCTCGAGCACCTTCAATCCGTACATCTCAGCGGCGTCGGCGTGGCAGATGGCGGCCCATCCGTGGCATTGGTTGTCGTGAATAAACTCGGCGCTACCGGCAGTATCCTCGGCCTCAACGGCTTTCAAATCGGGGTGGTTGGCAAGGTAGTCGCGGCATTGCATGAGTGCCACCGGATGGGAATGCACCTCGCGAAGCGTCGTCCAGTCGTCGTCGGGCAGACAGCAGATGCTGTGGGTGATGTGGAGCTTATGCTCGCCAACGATTGACGTTCCGCTGTCGCGCAGCAACTCATAGTTATGGAGCAATGAACCGGCGATAGTGTTCTCGATGGCGAGCATGCCGATGACGGTGGGGTCGCGCTTGATATTCTCGAACACGCCCTCGAACGTAGCGCAGCAGATGATCTGCACCTGCTCACCCTCGAAATACTGGTGGGCCGCAATGTCATGGAACGAACCTAAGTAACCTTGTATCGCTATTCTCTTCATTGTCTTATTAAATTAAAAAATCCCGCCTCAATATACACTGAAGCGGGACTATGATGTAAACCTTTCGGATTAACTATCGTTTGTCTTAAGTTGAAATTACACGCAACTTCCCGCTTCACAATTTCTTGCAAAGTAAAAGTAATAATAGGAATATGTTGCGTAAGCTTTCATTGTGAATGTTGCTTTAATATTAATTCGTTTGCAAAATTATATCTTTTCTTTCAAACCCGCAAACAATTTGAGGAAAAATTGAATAATTTGTGCGTTTCACCTTATTATAGTGTTAGTCGATACCTGTCAGTAACTATCAGCCATTTATATTGGCGCACCCGATAATGTCCGTGGGGGACGATAACTTTGGCATCCTAATTTCTATCTCACGCTGATGGCGCTGATTTCACTGATGCAGCATGTGGTGCAGCGGATAAAATCCGTGGAGGTATGCAATCTTGGTGGCGTACATCTCCACAGGGTTTGTCGGGTGCGCCTGGATTTAACACAGACAGCACAGGTGCTGCATTCCCAAAATCGGCGTAATCGGCGTGAGAAATAAGTTGCGACAGCAAACCATGTACAGTTGGTCCGGTACAGACGCATCCACAGGGTTTATCGGGTGCGCCGAATATAAATGGCTGAATAGATACCCAGCAATCTTAAAAGCTCAAATAATGTTAAGCCTCACCTCGTTTTGCTCATTATTAGCGCAAACGGCGTAAATTTGCAGAAAAGACCACGGCAGACGACCGGCGTGAAGACATGGCACCGTTGCCGGAGCCATATCCTGCCGTTGCCGGGTCTATATATAATAATGTGTAAGGAGTATTCAAGATGCATAAGACCATCAGTTTGATAGTATTGCTATTCATGGCGCTCACCGTGTCGGCTCAGAGTTATCTGGCGCCGGCCCAACTGTCGCCGGTAACGCCCTCGACCCATCTGTCGACGTCGCCGCTTCACCAGGGCCTCAACGCGAGCGTCAACCTCAGCGTGATGGCAGGCTTCGGCAAGGGTGCACCCAAGGGTGCGGGCTTTGCGCAAAATGTTACTGCGACTTATGTGGCGCCCCTCGGCAAGCGGGCCTGGCTCACTGCGGGCGGCTACATCAACCACCTCAACTGGGATGGCATCAACGTCACCAATGGCGGACTCTACGGTGAGCTGGGCTATCAGTTCAACGACCATCTCACCGGCTACGTCTACGGTCAGAAGTCGCTGGTCAACAGCGGCATGCAGGGCTATGGCGGCTATTATGGTTACCCGGGCTACTTTGGCCGCTACGGTGCCCTGGGCTATTACGACAGCTACCCCGGGTATAACGCTTTTGGCGATAAACTCGGGGCAGCATTGCGGTGGACACCCAATCCCAACTTCTCCCTGCAGATTTCAGTGGAGAAGAACTGGTGGCCTAAGCCCACTTCAGGCGCAGACTATTCAATACCACGCTCAGACTGGAGAATGCCATCAGCGCACTACCCCACATCGGAGTGAGCTGTACGGGCGGATTGTCAAAGAACAGATAAAGCACGCCGGCAGCCAAGGGAATGCACACGATGTTGTAGATAAAAGCCCAAAAGAGGTTTTCCCAAATCATTCTCACGGTCTTTCGGCTGAGCCTGATGCTGTCGGGCAACGCCATCATGTCGTCGGAGACAAGTGTCACCTGCGCCACATCGAGGGCCGCGTCAGTACCCGTTCCTACAGCGATGCTCACGTCGGCCAAGGCCAAAGCCTGCGTGTCATTGATGCCGTCACCCATCATGGCCACGGTCTTTCCTTCCTTCTTCAGTTGCCTAACGAGGCTCTCCTTGTCAGAGGGGACGCACTTGGCCTTGTAGTGACTGATGCCCGCCTTGTCGGCCCAATAGCGCACGGCCTCCTCCTTGTCGCCGCTCATCATCCACACCTCAATGCCGTCTTTCCGCAGCTGGCCCATCGCCTCACGCACGTTGGGCTTCAGGCGCTCGCGCACTTCTGGGGGCAGATTGTCGGCCTTGGTGAAGTCAACCTGCTGGTTGGGAATGGTCAGCGTGCCGGTTTTGTCGGTCACAAGCGCATCGACCTTGCGCAACAGCTCGAGGGCCGTGGCATCCTTAATGAGCACATGGCGGTCGGCAGCCTTTCCCATGCCTACCATCAGGGCGGTAGGCGTGGCCAGCCCCATGGCGCAAGGGCAGGCGATGACGAGCACGGTAACTGCCGAGACAACGGCCTTTGGCAGCACCGCCATGCCGCCCACGGCCAGCCAGACGACGAAAGTGAGCAGGGCGACCGCGCCAACCACTGGCACAAACACCAGCGCGGCCTTGTCAACGATGCGCTGCACGGGAGCCTTGCTGCCCTCCGCCTCCTGCACCACCTTAATGATATGGGCCAGCGCCGTGTGCTCACCCACCTGACGGGCGCGCATGCGGAACTTGCCCTGGCAGGGTATGGTGCCGGCAAGGACCCTTGAGCCCTTGCGCTTCTCTGCGGGCGTCGGCTCGCCGGTAATCATGCTCTCATCGACATAGGCGGCATCAGGCGTCATAAAGCTCCCGGCCGAGACCACCTCTCCGTCAACCGGCACTTTCTCACCGGGACGCACCTCAAGCAGGTCGCCGACATCGATGGTGGAGATGGGAACCTCACGCACCTCGCCGTCCTCTACGACGCGGGCGGTCTTCGGAGCAAGACCCATGAGCTGCCTGATGCTTGTGGCCGTGCCGTCTTTCGCCTTTTCCTCAAGCAGGCGGCCGGTCAGCACAAAAGTGATAATCATGCCGCACGAGTCGAAATACGTGAGCGAGGCATCGCCCCAGAATGTGTTGTAAGCGCTGAAAATGAAGGCGATAGCCGTGGAGAGCGCCACCAGGGTATCCATGTTGGCGGCACCGTGACGTATTTGTTTAAACGCCGATACATAGAACTGGCGGCCACAGAAATACATATTGGCCAAGGCGATGAGCAGCGCCACCTGATTGACCACCGTCGTGCCCCCGATGGGCAGCCACCGCATGTTGATGCACATGCCGACCACCGACAACACCCACGACAGCACCGTGCGGCGAAGCAGAATGGTGTATTCGCGCTTCTGAATGGCCTCCACCGACCGGTCTTTCTCAATGACGAGATCGTAACCGATGCCATTGATTTCTTTCTTCATCGTCTCCAGACTGATCTTCGACGGGTCGTAGTCGACCAGTGCGGAGCGCCCGGCCAGACTGACTGAGGCCGACTGGATGCCGTCCAGCGAGTTCAACTTTCTCTCAACGTTGGCCGAGCACGACGCGCATGCCATGCCGACCACGGGTATTGTCTGTTTCATATTTTGTTATCCCTTATATATTTTTCTCCACTATGTCACATGCGGCTGGTGGCCGGCACAAGGCCGGCCACTACACTGGCACCTAAGCGAAACCGCCTCAGGGCCATCGTCCTACAGCACCATCTCGAAGTGACCGCAGTTGTCTACGGCATCCTTCATGGCTTCGGGCTGCACCTTGGCCTCATCATAGTCGACGGTCACGTTGTGGTCGGCCAGGCTCACCTCAGCGGCATTGACCCCGTCAATGGCCTTCAAAGCGCCTTCCACCTTAGCCTTGCAATGTTCACATCTCATTCCGTTTACTGTAATCACCTTTTTCATTGTCGTAAGTATTAATATTAATGTTGCTTGTTTACGGTTGCAAAGTTACGGCAAACGGCGCATTCCGCTGTTACGAAATCTTGGAAAAAAGTTATGGAATAACGGATGGCGCCACGGCCGCGACCATTCGGGGCGCCCTGCCATATATAAAAAGCTATAAAAAAGCGGGACGGACTTTGCCACATTAGCGGAAAAACATTAAATTTGCATCAATAAGACTATTAAACCAAATCACTATGCTAACACAGGCAGACAGACAACAGATTGAAGGCCGCGGAATGACCGTAGCCCAGGTAGAACATCAGTTAGAGCAAATCCGTCAGGGCTTTCCCTTCCTCAAGCTTGAGAGTGCGGCAGCCGTGGGCAAGGGCATCCTCGCCGAGAGCGCCACACGGCAGCAACAAGACGTTGAGGCCTGGGAGACCTATAAGCGGCAGGGGCACAAGGTGGTGAAGTTTGTTCCTGCCTCGGGGGCAGCCAGCCGTATGTTCAAGAATATGTTTGGTTTCCTCAACGCCGACTACGATACGCCGCAGACAGACTTTGAGAAGACATTCTTCGACCAAATCCACCATTTCGCTTTCTACGACGCCCTCAACGAGAAATGCAGGGAAAACAACAAGAAGACCATTGACGAGCTTGTAGCCAGCGGCGAATACAAGGCCGTCGTTGCCAACCTGCTCACCGCCGGAGGACTGAACTATGGCCAGTTGCCGAAAGGCCTGCTGCTTTTCCACCGCTACGAAGACGGCATACGCACCCCGCTCGAGGAGCACTTGGTCGAGGGCGCGCTTTACGCCAGCTCCAACGGCGAGTCACACATTCACTTCACGGTGTCGCACGACCATCTCGAGCTTTTCAAGCAACGGGTGGAAGAGAAGAAAGGCTACTACCAGCAGAAGTTCGGCATACGCTACGACATCTCTTTCTCTGAGCAGAAGCCGAGCACCGACACCATTGCCGCCAACCCCGACAACACGCCCTTCCGCAACGAGGACGGAACGCTGCTCTTCCGCCCTGGCGGCCACGGCGCCCTCATAGAGAACCTCAACGACATCGACGCCGACGTCGTTTTCATCAAGAACATCGACAACGTGGTGCCCGACCGGCTGAAAGGCGACACCGTACTGTGGAAGAAAGTCATCGGCGGCGTGCTGGTAAAGGTGCAACGCCAGGTGTTCGATTATCTCAAACTGTTGGATTCGGGCCAATATAACCACGCCAAACTGGAAGAGATCATCCGCTTCGTACAACACGTGCTTTGCTGCCGGAAGGCCGACATCAAGGAATTGGAGGATGCCGAACTCGTGATTTACCTCCGCCAGAAGCTCAACCGGCCCCTGCGCGTCTGCGGTGTGGTGAAGAACGTGGGTGAGCCAGGCGGCGGCCCGTTCCTGGCCTACAACCAGGACGGCACGGTAAGTCCACAAATCCTGGAAAGCAGCCAGATCGACAAGAGCAACGAGGCTTATGTAAAGATGTTCACCGGCGGTACCCACTTCAACCCCGTCGACTTGGTTTGCGCTACGAAAGACTATCAGGGGCATCCCTTCCACCTGCCCGACTATGTTGACCACAACACCGGCTTCATCAGCAGCAAGAGCAAAAACGGCCGCCAGCTGAAAGCGCTCGAGTTGCCCGGTCTATGGAATGGTGCCATGAGCGACTGGAACACGGTCTTCGTAGAAGTGCCGCTGTCGACCTTCAACCCCGTGAAGACGGTCAACGACCTGCTGCGTGAGACACACCAGTAAACGCCGCGACGATGGAAGTTAACACACCATCGCATACGAAATAAAATAAAGGGCATTATCCTACAACCCTTTTACTTTAGCTTATCATACGTCTCATCCGACACGGGCTCGAGCCACTCGTTGGAGGCTCCCTCCTGCACATCTTTCATGTAGGTGAGGTGCTGGAACCATGAGTCCTTGGCGGCGCCATGCCAGTGCTTCACGCCTTCGGGAATGGCAATGACGCTGCCGGGCGTCATCTCGACGGCTTCCTTACCCCACTCCTGATACCAGCCGCGGCCGGCGACGCAGATGAGCACCTGCACGCCTTTGTGGTGGATGTGCCAGTTGTTGCGGCAACGGGGCTCAAAGGTGACGTTGTGAACACCGCCACCCATATCGGCCAGATAGCTGTTGCCGACTATATATTGTGTTTCAAGTTCATGCGAGCGTCAATCAACCCTGGAAGGGGTTTTGTCAAATTAATTGGTGATTTTTTAACATGGAGACGGCGTTATTTGCGAACAAGTCGTCCGTCGGTCAGCATACGGCCGCTACGCGAGAGTTTAAGCAAGTCGCTATAAATCAACCGCTTACATTGTTTAAGGTCTAAATCTCGGTTGAATCAGGCCACTAAGAGGCCGTCATCAGATACTTATCGCGGTGCGATAGCATAGCTATCGTGGTGCGAAAGCATACCTATCGCGGTGCGAGAGCATAGCTATCGCGATGCGATACCATAGTTATCGCGGTGCGAAAGCATAGTTATCGCGATGCAGCAAGGCAAAAACGCCGGTTTCCGCGCTGTTTTTTCGTTGTTCCATCCATAATTGGGCGTCGTTTCATCGCTGGAACAACGCAAAACCCGAACACAATTTTGTCCGCTATTTTCTTAGTTTTTAACATTTGGAATAACGGGCACCGACGAACCAAACAAATTGCAATGGCCGAGCCCGGAGCCCGCCATTGCAACATCAAAAGCCCTTAAACCAAATGGCTCAAGAACACAAACTAAATCTCATCTAACTTGCGCCGCTGTTGGCCGTGGAGGCGCTTGAACTGCGACGGTGTCATACCGGTGACACTCTTGAACTGGCTCGAGAGATAGGCTACGCTGGAGTAGTTCATCTCCAAAGCAATCTGCGACAGCGTCAGCTCGTCGTAGGTCAGCAGCTCCTTCACCCGTTCGATGCGCTGTTCGATGTAATAGCGCTCGATGGTCTTTGAGGCATATTCGGAGAAAAGCTTCGACAGGCTGGAATAATCCTGATGCAGCTCCTGCCGGAGATATTCGGAGAGGTTGACCTGCGCGTTGCCCTGCTGATAGTGGACCAGACGGATGACGGCGGCCTTGATCTGCGCGATGGTCTGTTGCCGACGGTCGTCAAGCAATTCGAAACCGAGTTGCTGCAACCGTTGTTGGAAGGCGGTGCGCTGACCGGCGGTCAGTTCACCCTCAACCACAGCCTTGCCCAGCTCCACGCTGACCGGCCGGAGCGACTGCTGGCGCAAAGCGTCGTCAACAGCCATCACACACCGGTCACAAACCATGTTCTTAATAAATAAGGCGGTCTCCTTCATGATTCCAAGATCTTCACGATACGCTCACCCGTACGGCCATCCCACTGCTCGGGCAGACCGCAGGACTTCCACCGGCCGGCCACCATATCGCCGACCGCTTCGGCCAGCCGTGAGGGCTCCTCGCCAACGAGCACGTTGGACCCCACCTTCACCGTCTCATAGTGCTCGGTGTAGCTGTTCAGCGTGATGCAAGGCACCAGGTTGAACGTGGCTTCCTCAGCCACATTGCCCGAGTCGGTGATGACGCCCTTGGCGTGAGCGGTGAGATAAGAGAACTC
>Ga0256407_10014693_pt1 | contig 10239 bp, 3 predicted proteins | sample RumenRJG_04DNA_FD_193489 | JGI IMG/M metagenome (GOLD analysis project Ga0256407, IMG submission 193489) | Bovine rumen microbial communities from Lethbridge, Alberta, Canada - RJG_04 | ecosystem: Host-associated > Mammals > Digestive system > Stomach > Rumen | place: Canada: Alberta | collected... | reverse complement strand
AGAAGAAAAGAAAAAAAATAAAGAAAAAAAAGAAAATAAAAAAGAAAAAAAAGAAAATGAAAAAGAAGAGAAAAAAGAGGAAAAAGAAAATAAAAAAGGTAAAAAAAATAGTAAAAAGTAATTTGAAAAAATATAACAAAATTTAATAATATTGTAGAAAGTTAAGCATTTATTTTTTATTTTTTGAATATTTTAAAAAAATTTAATTATTTTTAAAAAATTAATTTTTGAAAAAATTAAATAAAAAAATGCTTTCAAATACTTTTGAAAATGAAGAATATGTTCAATTGTATTCTTCAAATAGTAAATAATATTTTATATAATTTTATTAAAATAAATATATAGATAAGGAATTAATAAAACAATGGAAATTTATTGGAAAAAACCAAAAAATATATGATAATAAAACAAAAAATTATATTCATTCATTGACTAATGGTGCACTTTCAAAAATGCAAATACCATCGAATGAAAAAAATAATTTAGGATTAACTAAAGGATTCCTTATTTTTCAAATTGATTTAAATGAAACTAAATCTTTTACTATTGAAGTTTCTTTTTTAGATTCTATTAATGTAAAAAGACGTTTATTATTTTCTGCTTGTTCAAAAGAATTAGTAATTAATTCATTATATTGTAGAATTCCTTTAATTAATTTTCCTACTAATATATGGGTTAATTTATCTATAGATATATTTGGTTTTGTAAAAGAATATTTTAAAAATATAAATTTTAAATGTATTAATTTTATTTGCTTAAGTGCAAATTGTAAAGTAAGAAAAATTTGTGGAATGAAAAAAAATTTTATAGATTCTCTTAATGATTTTATTGATACTGGAAATGAAAATTTAATACCAAGTGATTTTTTGTTACCAACTGAAATTGATTTTATAAATTTAACAATTGATATCAATCAAATTAATGATAACATTAATTCAAAATTAATTAAAATTAACAATGGAAATAATAATAATTATTTAAATACAAATAATACTATAATAAATAATAATATTATTCCAACTCCAAAAACTTCACAAGGTCATAGAACAAATTCGAGATTAAGTACATTACATAATACAAATAATTTTAAAAATGTTCCAAATTCAACTACTAAAAGAAAAGGGAAAGTAGTTTCTAATACAAATACAATCACAAATAATAATAGTAGTAATTTAACTAATAATACAACAAATTCAAATACCAATTCGGCTAAAAGTAATAATAAAATAAAAAGTAAAAGTTTAGGAAAACAATATATAAGAGGAATATCATCATTTAATCCATCATCTAATAAAGTTAAAGAAAACAATCAAAATCTCAATTTAAATTTAATAAGAAAAAAAAGTACAAATACATTAAATTCAACAAAAAATATAGAAACAATAAATAGTAATTTTTCACCTTCAAATAATAAAATTAGACAATGGAATTTATATGATCAAAATGGAAGAAGAATAAATAGAAATTCAACTAATATTAATGAAATAAGACAAAATAATTTTGATTTATCAAAAACTCAAAAACCAATAAAATCTAAAACTCCAGATCGATCATTTGCAAATACATTAAATCACAGAACAAGTAAAATAAATAATAATAAAAATCAAGAAAAAAAAAGCAAAACTTCAAAATTACAAAAAACACTTGTAAAACCACCTTTATTAAATAATAAAGCAATTCCAGATGTTTTTAAATTAAATAAAATCCCAATTAAAAATAATAATATTGAAAATCAATTTGATGACAAAAGCAAATTATTTGGAAGTATTAATTATTATGATGATAATACTTCCAATAATAATAATAATAATAATAATAACGCTTCAATTCAAGAAGTGGTAGATTATGAACAAAATAATACTTTATTAAAAGGAGAAAATAATACAACAAGAGAAAGTGAGAAAATAATTTATAGAGATAAAAATGATAATTTGAAAATATTAAATATAAGAATTAAAGATGATTCAATAAAGGATTTCCAAAAGAAAAATAATAATAAAAAAGATTTTATTGAAGAATCATTAAATTTATTACAAAATATTAATGTAAGTACTACAAATAGACCTTATACTCCACCAGTTTCTAATATGATTCCTGATGATGGTTCTGATAATGTTAATAATAATAATATTCAAAAAATTAATGAAAGTATTATTAAGAATCATTATAATGAAATGGTTTATGATAAAGAAACTGGAAAATATTTTAATTCTAGAACTAATATTTATTATGACTTAAAATAATTTTTCTTTATATATATTATATATAATTTTTTATTAAAAAATAAAAATAAAATATGTCATCTAAAAGTATTTCGTATATTAAAAATAATAAAAATTTTTTATCAGAAAGAGAATATAAAACAATTCAAATTTTATTTGATTTTTTATTTTATGATCAAACTAAATATTATGCATCATATTCTCGATTTGAAGAATGTTTTTCTTTTCTTCAATTACAATTAAACCTTTTTGAAATTTTCAAAGAAATAATTGGATTAAATAAAAAATATTTAACAATCCCTCGTTTTATAAATAAATATTTAGAATATAAAACAGGTAAATCAAAATTATCATTTCCATTAAAAAAATTTTTTGTATTTATTATGAATTCATTAATTAAAGATTGGAAAATTCAACATGCAGGATTTGAATTAAATAATCCTACTTATAGTAGTAATAATTGCGAAAATTATAATAGATTAAGTGATTTAATATTATTACAAGGGAAAAATAATGAAATTAAAGGATTACAATTATTTTATGATGATATTTTTCCTTGTAATTTATTTAATGAAAGATCAACTGAACCTTATTATAAATGTTTTGAAATTCCTTTATTATATTTAGATGAATTTAAATCTTATGATAGTATTACACATATTTTTGGATGTTATACAAATAAAATTAATTATATTGGATTTAAATGTAAAAGTGGTATTATGAAAACTTTTGGAGAAAAAAGTGGAACTCCTTTTTTATTTGGTGATTATGGGAATGAATTAAAAACTTTAAAAATTCAAGTCACAGAAGAAAAAGGAATGAATATGATTTTACCTAATTTTACTGAATCTTCAATTACTAATGTTTGTATTGATAATTTACCAAAGGATTTAAAATTAACTGATAAATTAGGTGATTATTTAATTTTTGAAGAGAACATTTTTAAAGATTCTCAGAAAATATCTGATGAAATAATAAAATATAATTTAATAAAAGATTATAATCCTGAAAATATAGATTTATCAATAAGAACAAATACAGAAAGATTAAATAAAAATGAAAAAAATGGAAGAAAACAAAGAACAAAATCATTAAATGTTGACAGAGAACCAAAAAATAATTTTATTGAAAATATAAATAAAGACATTTTACTTAATGAAGCAGAAGAATTATATACAAATCAAAATAATCAAATATATAAAAGACAAAGTTTACAAAATGATACTTTTAATACATCAAAAGCAAAAGATATAAATGAAAATGATAATTCTATTAATACATCAAGAATTAAAAACGATAATAATGGAAGTTTTATAAGTAATAAAAGTAAAAATGTTGAAAAATGGGTTTCTCCTTCTGTTAAAAATGTTAATATTAGAGATTTAATTTCTTCTAAAGAAAATTATAATAAAATTGTTGAAATTTTAAAAATGGAAATTCAAAGAGAAATTGATTATGAATTAAATAAATATGATTATGATAAAAGATTTGATTTTTATGATGAATATTTATTTAAAAATTCTTTATTAGAACCTTATCCAATTGCACCAAAAAAATATGAAAGTTATACTGAGATTAAAGATATTGAAATTGATTTTAAAACTTTTAATGAAATAATTAAAGAAAAAAATTCCATAAATGATGATGATTCTTTATATTTAATAAAAGATAGTGATAAAAATTTATATGATTTAAAAAGAATTTATTGTGATTGGAGAATATTATCAAAGTTACTTTATCAACTTCATACTACTTCATCAATTATTTCAATGATTGCTTTAATGAAAGCTATAAAAATAATTGAATCTATTGAAGAAAATTATTTTGATGAAAATTTTTCACTTGAGGAAAAAATTAAAATATATAAAGCTTTAGTCAATAATGAAAGAACTGTAAATTATTATTTAAATAATGTTCAACCACAATCAAAAATTAAAAGAGGAATTTTAATAAATCAAAAACCAGAATTTTTTGAAGAAAATAATGAATATTATAATGATATGATTACAGAAGATGAATTAAATAATAATGATATTATTAAAGTATCACAAAAATTAAATTCAATAAAAAAAATAATGGAAAAAGATATGAATAATTTCCCTAAACTTTCATTATTATATAATAAATATAAAAAAATTCAAAATATTTTAATAGATAAAATGAATAAAGAACAAGAATCAAAAATTTTATCATCAATAAAATTAGATTACAATGAAAATTTAGAAGAAATGAGAAAAACAATAGAAAAAGAACCAGTTAAATTAAATCAAAAAGAAATAGTTTTAATAATGCCAAACGGTGACATAAATACAAGTAGTTTTGTAGACTTAGATATTCAAAATGAATACACAAATGTATTTAAAAAACAAGAAATTCCACAAGACACAACAGAAGAATTTAATGATCCCTTATTCCCAGCTGATTATTATAGTTTAGGTTATATTGAAAATTATGATGTTAAATGGGAAAAAGCAGATATGATTTTATATACAAATAATTTTAAAATATTACCTCCTACAAATGAATTTGAAGGAACTAATTATCATATTAATACAGGAATATTAACTAATTATTATTATTTAAATGGAATTTATGCTTTATTAAAATATCCTTCTATTATTTATAAATTATTCCCTTTTTATGAAAAAAGTATTAATGGTTTATATGGAATTAATTTAAGAATAGATGGTATTTGGAAAATGGTTTTAATTGATGAAAGTTTTCCTTGTATTGATAATAGGAAAGAAAATAAATTTTTTGCATTTTCTTCAATAAATGCAAAACATATTTGGTTAAATTTAATTGAAAAAGCATATGCTAAAATTTGTGGAGGATATACAAATATTTTAAATGGTAATGTTTCAGAAATTTTTGATTTATTAACAGATGCACCTACAAATAAAATTGAAATTGCTTCTTTAAAAAGAGATGATATTAAAAATATTATTGAAGAATCTTTAAATGAAAAATATATTATTTGTGCTAAAGCAAATAATTCAAGTTCATTTTCTGTTGGATTAATCCCAGGGAATAATTATATAATTAATGATTTAAAAAAATTTAATATTGGAATATCTGTTGAACATTTAATATTAATGAAAAATATTTTTGGAAGTCAAAAATATTATGGTAATTGGAGTAAAAATAGTAAAAAATGGATTCCATCATTAAAAAATCAAATACCAAAAAATGAAAATGAATTCTTTATTTCATTAGATGATTTTTATATATATTTTAGTGTTTTATATATTTGCAAAATTTACCCAAGTGAAAGTGAAACTCCTTATTTTTCATCAAATCTTCATTATTCAAAAGATGAAATCATTCAACCAAATATAACTTTATTAAATATATTAAAAGATGATACAAAAATTAATATTCAATTTCATCAAAAAAATCCAAAATTTAATCAATTTATAAATTTAATGCCATCATTTATTTTAATTACAGATGAATATTTCAAATATATAAATAGTATAACATCAAATGAAAGAAATTTTTCAATTGATTGTACTTTAAATCAAGGGAAATATTATATTTATTCTGATATTATTTGTAGATATATTGTTAAAAATGTTGAAAATTTCCATGGATATACTTTATGTACTTATAGTAATAATAAAGTTGAATTAGAAAAATCTCAAATTGATTTAAATGATATTTATTCTGTATTAAAAATTTGTCTTGAAGATTACTCATTAAAATATTTAAATCCTAAAAAATGTGATATGGGTTTTTTAATTTATGATAGTAGTGAACCAAAAGAAAAATATAGAAATTTTACTAAAAATAAATTTCCTTTTTTATTTAATATTTTTGATAATAAAAATGGAGAATTTGAACAAGAAATTACTATTATTCCTGATAAAATTTATAAAAATTCAGTCAAAGATTATGCTTTTTATTTAGATAATGAAGATAAAAATTCACTCCAAAAAAATGAAGAAAATATAATATATCAAACATTAAGTCAAAAAGATAATTATTTAGTAATGCTCTTAAAATTAAATGAAAATTTTAATTTTAAAATAAAATATCAACCAAAAGTTAAAATTTCAAATGATGAATTAAAGGAATATATTATGAAAAAAGGATTAAGAGAAGAATTAGATGAAGAAGGAATGATTATTCAATATATGATGGAATATGATAATGGTTTTGTAGTTTTAATTCAAAATAAATATGAAGATGATGATTTAAAAATGAAATTTATTATGAAAGGATTAAAATGTATTTGGCCAAATACTAATGATTTGGAAATTTTTTATTTTACTTTAAAAAAAAATAATACCAAATTATTTAAATTAAAATTATCAGAAAAAAATATTTCTGGAATTGTTTCATTCCAATTTCAATTTGCCTAAAAGATAAATAAACACTTTTTAAACTTATTTTTTTTAAAGATTATTTCTCTTTTTAAGGAATTTTTTATTTATATTTTAATTTATATAATATATACAATAATAAATTTAAGTAAATTTATTATAATTTAATTATCATTCTTTGCTTCATTTATTTTATTTTTACTTTCAAAAATAAGTTTAATTATTTCAGGATAAAATTCAATAAATGAATTAGAATTATCTTTATCAAATGAAATAATATCACTTTCTTCTATAATTTTTTGAGTTTTAAAAGTTTTAATCGCTCCACCTATAAAACAAAAAAAACAAACATTTTTTGAATCTTGATTAATATTATCATAATTAAATAATTGTAAACTTTCATTAAATGAACCATTTTCTTCTGTATATTTACTTATTAAATGAATAAAAATAATATATTCTGAAATATATTTAGATATAGTTAAAGCTTCAAGAGCTTTTTCATATTCTTTTTTTGAAAATTCAAGTAATCCTTCCTCGAAAACTTTAAAAAAGTAATTTTCAAGATTTCCTAAATTTGAATTTTTATTTGATTTTCTATTTTTTAAATCTTCATTGTTCCCAAAATCTAAATTTACTTTTTTTGAAAATAACGACAATAAATCTCTTAATTGAATTTCTAATTTAGATAAACTTTGTTTGTAAAAATCAAACATTTTATTGTCTTTATTTATATTTACTTCATCATTTAAAAAATTAATAAATGAATATTCAAATTTTGTATTATTATTTTGTTCATATGAAAATTTTATAATATGTAATTCTTCATCATCATTATATTTTTCTTTATTTTTTAAAAACTCAACAGTGAATTTTATTTCTAATATAGTTAACATTAAACAAATTGAAATATCTTTTGAATTACTTATTAAAAAATTTAATTCACCTTCGTTAATTATTTTATGAAAATAATTTACAATTTTTGAAATTTTAATATTCAAACATTCTAAAATATTTTCAATTACTTTATCTTGAATAATCAAATTTTTTTTATTATTATTATCAATTACTTTTTCATCTTCTTTAATATTAATAAATGAATCATTTAAAAATGAATTCCAATCATATCTTTTTTCAATTTGAAGATGACATGTTTTTTCAATTAAATTTTTACATGATTTACTAATTTTTTTATTAATTCTTATATTTTTTTGTTTTTCAATTGTTTCATTTGGAGTCTCATTATCATTAAATTTATAAATGTAATCATCAAAAAGCATTTTATATATAACTAATCCTAAACTTAAAACATTTGTTTTTTTATCTTTTATGTTTCCTATTTCTCCTTCTGTCAATAAATAATTTGTAATTTCAATTTTAGATGAAAAAATAATAGATAAACCATAATCAAAAAATTTTATTTTAAAATTATCATCTGATATATAATTTTTAAAAGCAAAACTTTTACAAGATAAAAAAGATAAAATTATATTTTTATCATTTAAAACTTTAAATGCAGGAATTAATTGATGTAATATTCGAGATACTAAATCTTCATTTAAACCTTTTCTCTCTTTAATAAAATTATCTAAAATTTTTCCTTCAAAATATTCAGTTACTATTAAATAAGAATTTTCTGTAATAAATAAATCAATAAATTGAATAAATTGTTCTCCTTTTAAAGTCTTTAATAACTCAATTTCTTTGTCAAAAATTTTTTTATAAATTAAATTTTCATCAATAATCTTTTTTGAAATTTCTTTTATATATACATTACTCCCAGTTAATTTATCTATTCCTTTTAAAATAGAAAATTCATCAAAATTTTCAGATATTTTTCTTATATTGATAAATCTTTCTTCAAAATTCATTTTTTTATTTAAATTCCCCATATTTAAAATATCATTAAAACCTTCAGATTTAAATTCTTCAAAATTTACATTTTGAAAAAATTTATGTGAAAAATAATTATCATAATCAATTCTATTTTTTTGATCTTTTTGTAATAATTGATTAAGTAAATCAAATAAGCAATCAGAAATTTGATTATCAGAATTATTAGGAATAGTAATACCATCACTTTTTAAAATAGCACATAATAATTCTCTTTCATTTTTAGCTTTATAAGGTAATTTCTTATATAATAATTGAAAAATAATAACACCTAATGACCATAAATCAGCTTTAGTATTATATTTTTTATTCATTAAAATTTCAGGTGCCATTGTTGCAGGTGTTCCTAATTTTGTTTGTGTAATATCTTCTTCCATAATTTTAGAAAAACCAAAATCACTTAATTTTGGAATAAAATGAATTAATGGGATATTTTTATCATTTTTTATTAATATATTCTTTAATTTTATATCTCTATGAATTACTTGTTCTATATGCATTTTATATAAAATTACATTTAATTGAATTAATATTATTTTAACTTCATTTTCTGTAAAACCATTTTTTTTTTCTTTTAAAACTACTTCTAAATCACTATCACATAATTCCATTATAATATAATGATATTCATCATCTTCAAGATGTTCAATTAATTTAACACTATTTTTTGTTTCACATAATTTCATTATTTCTAATTCTTTCCCAAAAGCTTCAAATAAATATTCACTTCCATCTAAAAGTGATTTACTAACTTCTTTTATTGCTATTAATTCATTATTTAAAATATTTTCTCCTTTATAAACTCTTCCAAATGAACCTGCTCCAATTTTTTTTAATATTTTATATTTATTACCAATTATTCTTTCCGATTCACTCATATTAATTAAAAAAATATTTTTTAAAATTAAATTAATAATCATAATATATATTAATTAATGGCATATTGTATTTTAGAAAATGACAATGATTTCATTTGTTCAATTTGTTGTTGTGTTTTACAAGATCCCATTGATTGTCAAAAATGTAACATTAGTTTTTGTAGGAAATGTATAGAACAAATAATACAAAATAATAAAGAAAAAAATAAAGAAGATGTATGTCCTTTGTGTAATGAAAAATGGAATCCAGTTGAAAATAAAGAGTTTAGAAATTTATTAATTAAATCTTTAAAATTTAGATGTCCAAAATGTAAATATTGTTTTAAATCTGAAAAAGATTTTGATATACATAGAGTAAAATGTAAAAAATATAAATGTAAAATTTGTCATGAACAATTAGAATATGAAGATTTTATAAAACATTTAATGATAAATCATAAACAAATAATTATGAAAAATTTTGATGAAAATTCAACACAAAAAATAAAAAAAATTCCAAAATCAAGTAACATGATTACATCAAATTATTCTGGAAATAAAATTCAATCAGGAAAAGATTATGAAATAATAAATTATAAAGATGGAGAATATATAAATTATTGGAAATTAGATAAAGAAATCCAATTTCCAAATGAAGAAATTAAAAATGGAAAGAATTTTAATTTAGCTTCTAATAATTTATATTATTGTGGAAAAACAACTAATTTAGATTGTGGATGTTGTGACGGGAAATGTAAAGAAGGTAATTGTTTATGTATAAATTGTATGGAATTAAATAAACAAATGAAAAATTTGAATTATTATTATTTAATTAATAAACAAGGAAGAGCAGCCAAATTAGATAATGGAAAATTTAGATGTAGATATAAATATGATTGTATAGAAAATATTAATGGAAATAAAATGGAAATAAAAACTCAA
>Ga0256407_10014692_pt1 | contig 10240 bp, 12 predicted proteins | sample RumenRJG_04DNA_FD_193489 | JGI IMG/M metagenome (GOLD analysis project Ga0256407, IMG submission 193489) | Bovine rumen microbial communities from Lethbridge, Alberta, Canada - RJG_04 | ecosystem: Host-associated > Mammals > Digestive system > Stomach > Rumen | place: Canada: Alberta... | reverse complement strand
CCAGTCACCATCCCTGTCTTGCTTTTGAAATGTGTCCATAGCAAGTACGCAGGCATTAAAGCTATCTCTATACATAATAGATTCCAAAGCCACATATACGGCAGTTTCAAGCATATCTGCCAATTCCTTATCTTCCTTTTTCAGTTGCTCATAATAAGTTGGCCCGAAATCTTCTTCATCCACACCTGATTTCCTAAGAGATCTCTTATACATGTACTCTACCTGCTCAATCACCTCATCGGGCAAATTTATGGTGAAGTCTGGATTACTTTCTTTGTTGTTGATGTCGATACCTACTAATAGTTTTGCCATAATCGTTATTCTTTAAGTTTAAGCGTTTTCATCATTATACCGAAGTTGGCTTCTCAACATAGATAATATCGTCAAATCGTTATCTGCATCATCCACATTTTCGCCTCGCTTTACCACATCCATAAAATATTCCTTGATACGTTGCCAGTCTATTTGTGGCTTTTTCTGGTCTTTTCCATCCTTATGTATAAAGCTCAGCCATTCACCATGAAACGGTGGGGTGTATTGAATGGGACTTATCAAGTAGTCACCACGCAGCAAATGTATAAAGTCATCTGTCTGGACTATATAAACATCAAAGTATTCAGCCAGCCATTCTATAGTTTCTTGTTCCTGCAAGTCTGACTTATCTTGCAAAGAAGTCTCATCTATATAGACTATCTTCTTGACTTTTGGAGACTTTTGGGGTTTTAGTTGTCTTACTTCCATACGCTTTTTATATATTTACACACGTTATTTCCAACAAGTCTAGAACCTTAAACTATCCTTAGAACACCTTTAAGTCTTTACCGGACAAGACAGAAATAGGTTTTACCATTCTGCACAAGATAAGTCCCACAACTACCAGCACAAGTTTTATCCAGAAATGATTTGTGTTTAATACAATTCCTGCATATACCAGATAAAGAGGGCTGCATATCAGAGCGATTGTAAGAAGTAGATAAAGCATGTTTATTAATGTATTCATCCCAACCATTTTTATCTCATTAATATATTATACGAATCGGATTACCTTTCTAATAGTGTTGATAGAGTGGCCCGTAAGTTTGCTGACTTCTCTAAGACTAAGTCCCTTTCTAAGCAATTTGATTTCCTGACTATATTGTTGTTTCATCTGATCTTCGCTCTTAGTATATCCCTGTTTCCGACCAACCACACCGCCCTGTTCTCTGAAATTCTTATACCCGCTATTCATGCGTTCACGAATAGTCTTTCTTTCCATTCTGGCAATTTCGGCAAGGATAGTAATAAGAAACTGAGACATGGCGTTGACTTTGCCATCCTCATTTAAAGTCTCGATATTATAGTTTTGGATGTACAAAGACACTTTCATGTCGTTCAATGTCTCGATGACTTGTAAGACTTGCAGGGTGTCACGTCCCAATCTGCTTAGTTCTGTTACTAACACCTTGTCAATATGCTGTGTTTTGATATACTCTATCATTCTACTAAGCTCTTTACGCTCAGCATTCTTCTTAGCACCGCTTATTTTCTCTGTAAAAACAGAACGAACCGACCAGCCTCTTTGTGTACAAATAGCTGTCAGTTCGTTTATTTGTCTGTCATAGTCTTGTATCAATGTTGATACGCGACCAAATATCACCACGTCCATACTCAATGCTATTATCTGTTTTACTTTCACAAGCAAAGTTAGCAGATAATATTGACACTGTGACGTTTATCAATAATATGGATGTCTATTTCAGTATTATTTAGCGCTTTTCTATATCCGGCAAGAAGTCAAAGCCTAGTTTATCAACTACTGATGACAAAGTCTCATGAAGGTAGTTTGCATAAACTTTCTCACTAACCCCTGTCGTGGTATGGCCTAACAATCGACTAATCTCACTGATAGCAGCCCCATTCGCCAGGGCCAAAACAGCCCAAGTATGACGAGCAACATGGAAAGTTAGGTTAATATTCCAGCCTAAATCCTTTGATATGCTTTTTAAGGCCGTATTGATAGTATTATTCCAAGAATTACGACGCATATAGAGAGCCTCGCTGTCTGCTAGGTCAAAGTTCTCACTCAACAAGTCGAACACATAGACTTTGTTTCTTCCCCTCCATTTATCAAGGATACGTATAACAGGTTCGCTAAGCGGAATAGTATTGCGATTACGAGTCTTTACCTGGACTTTCCTAATTTCCTTTTTCTTAAAGTCTATGTCTTTCCACCTTAATGTCATGACATCAACAAGACGCAATCCACATGCGTGGAAGGAAAATAGAAACATTTCAAGGAACTCTTTGCGGCGTGGTTGCGTAATAGTATCATACTTACTAACCAGTATTTCCAGTTCTTCCTTCTTCAAATATCGAATAGTCCTGTCTTCTGCCTCTAAAATGTCTTCCTCTTTTAAATATAAGCCTTGGATACTAGCATTGATTTCTTTTGAGAGATACCCCAGTCGTGCAGCCTGTTCGCAAGCTTGAAATATAGGAGTCAGACCTTTATTAATAGCTGATGGCCTTTTTTTAGCCTTCAATCGCCATGCACGAAAATCACATATCAAATCCTCATTTATCTCGCCCACATAGATTTGCTCATTGTCTGCTCCATGTGTTCCTTTTCCATTCATTAGAAGAAACTTTGAGAACTGGTTTATTGCAGAAAGGTCGTTTTCACGTGTACTTACACCTATCTTTCTCTTGTCGTGTCTGTTTATGACTAATCCTTTGGCAAACTCCACAAAGTCCTTACCACTGTCTGGACGTAACAGCTCATAGTTATCTTCAAGAAAAGCACGAATGACATCACCCGTGACATGACCATTTTTCTCATAGTATTGCACTATCTTGGCGTCTATATCTGCGAGACGTTTATGCAGCAAAGTATTGTAGTATTTGTATTCTAAGTCTGTAGTAGCACGTATCTCTCCAATTCCACCAAAGCCCTTTGCATTCCAGTCTTTAGGGAAAACGGAGACTTCCGTAGTCTTACGCATAGAGTTTGCTTGCCAGTTGTATTCGATGTAAACGGGGTATCTCTTGCCTGACTGCAACTCTTTAGGAGTGCGCAGTTTCAATTTGCCTTTTGGATAGTTTCTTGATGTTCTTCCCATATTTTATTGTTTTATTATTTTAATTGTATCAGCAAATATACAAGATATTGGTCATTTTGTCTATTTTAAAAGGCTAAAAAAGACTTTTGGGATCGGTTGATTTGACCTTAAAAGGCAGAAAAAAGCTGCATGGAAAGATTATGGAGCTTTTCCATGCAGTAAAGCATTGTAGTATTAGTAGTCTAAGTCTGGGGTAGTGCGTGTCTCGCCTATTCCATCATAGCTCTTTTTGTTCCAGTCTTTATGTTATGTCCATACTTGTTTTGAAAATTAAATGATCACCTACGGAAAGTCTTTCAAAGAGACAGATTTTTGATCATTTTATTTTCATTTTGAGGCTAAATTTCATTTTTTGATCATTTTATTTGGCCTAAAATGGCCGAAAAAAGCAACATGGAAAATCTTGGTGATTTATCCATGCTGCTTATTTTCAATTAGTTACGCTTTTCTAAGCCGAATTAAATGATCAATACTCGTCCTCGTTGAATAGGAAGTCTTCCTTGGTGGGATAGTCGGGCCAAATCTCCTCGATACTCTCATAGATATCACCCTCGTCTTCTATCTCCTGTAGGTTCTCTAATACTTCGAGCGGTGCGCCCGAGCGGATGGCATAATCTATCAGTTCGTCCTTGGTTGCGGGCCAGGGAGCGTCTTCCAATTTTGAAGCTAATTCTAGTGTCCAATACATAGTTTTTAAATATTAAGTTTTGAATTTGCCCGCAAAAGTAATATTTTTTTTCTTATTTACAAATGTTCTGCCAGATTTTTTCTTGTATTCCTTGAAGAAAATTCAACTTTTTGGCTAAAACGAACAGATAATCGCTTAATCTGTTGACGTATTGTTGCACTTCTGGTGACACAACAGCATCTTCGGAGAGGGCTACGATGCAACGCTCGGCACGACGACAAACAGTACGACAGACATGGGCTTGGGCGGACTCTCTGCTTCCGCCAGGAAGGATGAAGCCCTGACGTTCGGGCAACTCATGCATGATGGTGTCGACTTCGTGTTCCAAGAGCTCTATCTCGCCCTCAGGCAGATGGGCAGAAGGGTAGAGGGGTGTCTGCGACTGGTCGGTAGCGAGATTGGTGCAAACGTTGAACAGGCAGTTCTGGATGCGAACGACCATCTGGTATTCGTGACTGTCGGCAGGCAGTAGTGATGCCAACAGTCCGAGGTGCGAACTGAGTTCATCGACGGTACCGTATGCTTCAAGACGGGTGCTGGCTTTCGATACGCGCTGGCCTCCGACTAATGAAGTCAGACCTTTATCACCTGTGCGGGTATAAACTTTTGTAATCTTCATATAGGTTGTGTTTAGAAATTGATGCGATAGTTATGTTTGTAGCGTTGTGTATCGCAGAATACGATACCACAGTAGTAGAGGTCGAAGGTGGTGCCTGTACGCGTATCGTGCTCGATGGCGTGCCAAGTCTGCCAGTCGCGCCAGATGCCTTCGACAATGATGACGGACTGCTGATTGCAGTGGGCATAGAGCTGCTCAAATTGTTGATGTTGCTCTATCTCGATACGTGCCAGGTCAATATTAAGAGGTGAGAGGTGAGTTGGGAGAGGTGAGAGGTGAGAGGTGAGAGGTGAGTTGGGAGAGGTGAGAGGTGAGAGACGGGCAGAACGGCAACCAGCTTGAAACCAAGGCTGATAGTCATTGGTAAGTATCGTTGCAGGCTGACGCCAGTTGGTCACACGAAAATACAGTTCCCCAAGTTTGCGCTGCATCCAGTTGTCTGTCTGCAGTTCATCGTAGGCATAATAGGCATCATACTCATTGACTACCGTGCGTACAAAGTCGAAGTCGGTAGGCGACTGGATACCAAATCCCTGACATTTGTGGATGCGGCTAAACCATACAAGAATACGAGGAAGTGGTTTCATAGCAATCAATAATCAATATAGGGTTCCAGTCGATGAATGGCCTCGTCGGTAAAGTCCTTGCTGAGGCGTAACTCGTTGAGGTTTTTGATGTCGCCATGCAGTCGACGATAGTCGGTGATAGCTTTAGCCATATAAAAGTTGACATACGGATGGCTGCGCAACTGCTGGAGCGTCAGACGGTTGATGTTCATTCGTCTGGGGTGTGCATCGACAATGACAAAATATTGTTTGGATGCTTGGGGGAAGTCCTCGATTTCATCCAACTGGTCGATGCTGACGTAACCACCCAATCGCTGTCCGTAGCGGACAATCTTACTGGCATAGTAGGAGCCGATGCCAGGCACCTTCTTCAGTTGTGTTGTATCGGCCGTATTCAGTATGACATGTTCGTCAGCCTGTATCTTGACAGGATAGCGCAGCGTGTCGCGTTCTATTGGCTGACGTTTACCCACGAGTGTTGAGGCTGGCAAGTAGTCATTTGAGATGCGGATATAAGGCTCCAACTCACGATATTGCTTGACAGTCAGGCCATAGAGATGCGCAAAATCTTCCTTTTGCCGATAGATACCTCCCTTTGCGCGATACTTATATATATTACGTACTTGCCAGGGTTGCAGCCCAAGGCGTAGCAGCTGGGTACTGTCAGCCGTATTGGGGTCGAAAGGAAACCGTTCCACCTTTTGTGACTCCGTAGCATAATACTGGACGGTGCGGTTGGCATGATGGGCTTTCTTCTGACTGAAGATGCTATCGGCAGCTGTCTGTTGGGAATTGGCCTTGTAGTCGCCAAACTTCCAGAAGAATGCTGCAAAGGCCACAGCCAGCAGCAGTAGTGCAATAGCTATCTTACGGTCGTTGCGAATCATATAATACCTAACTGATGGAGGAAGACAAGGATGATGCACAGCGGACAAACGTAGCGCACGGCAAAGAGATAGACGGGGAAGATGCGCTGTCCGTGTGAGCCCCAGTTGGTAAACTCGTCGTGTGCCACCTGACGAGGTATATACCACCCCACAAACAGGCAGGCCAACATGGCACCTGTGGGTAGCATGAAGTTAGCGGTCAGTGCGTCGCAGAAGTCCATGACTGAGCGCCCCATCAGTTGCAAGTCGGGTACTGCCCCGACAGACAGCGAACAAACGACGCAGATAGCTGAGGCGATGATAGTGAGAATCCATGCAGAGCGTTGACGCGGCAAGGACAGCTCTTCAGTAAAGAAGGCTGTACCAATCTCGTGCATGGAGATGGTGGATGTGAGGGCTGCAAATACTAACAGAGCATAGAACATGACGCTGACCACGTAGCCCACGGCAGGCATCGAGGCAAAGGCTTGTTGGAATACGTTGGGCAGTGTGATGAAGATGAGCGACGGACCAGAGTCAGGACTGATGCCTACAGAGGCAGCAGCAGGGAAAATCATGAGTCCTGACAAGATGGCTATTAACGTGTCGAGCAGGGCTATCTGACCAGCAGACCTCAAGAGATTCGTGTCGCGAGAAAAATAGCTGGCATAGGTGCAGAGACAGGCGGTGCCTAACGAAAGCGAAAAAAATGCCTGTCCCAAGGCTTCGAGAAACACACCGCTGGTGAGCTTGCTGAAATCGGGCTGGAACAAGAACCGCACACCCTCTATGGACCCCGGTAGCATACATGAGGCTACCATCAGGATGCATAGCAGAACAAGCAAAATGGGCATCAACAGTTTCGAGGCCCGTTCAATACCTTTCCGTACGCCACGAACGATGACCAGATGCGTCAGTAATACAAAGGCAATACCCCAAAGCAGGGGGCGCCAGGGATGACTTGAAAACTCGATGAAATAGTTCTTGACATAATTGGCATCGCCAGCTATCTGACCAGCTATCGAAGCATAAAAATACTGCAGACACCAACCAGCCACCACAGCATAAAAACCAAGAATGATGGTAGAGGTAAGAATACCTAAGTAGCCCACCAGTCGCCAAGGACGTCTACCGCTAAGCTTGTCGTAGGCTGCAGCGGCATTGGCTTGCGCATGACGTCCTATGATGAACTCGCTGACCATACCAGGAATACCCAATATCAGTATGCAGGCAATATAAATAAGTATAAACGCTGCACCGCCATTCTCGCCAACCATATAGGGAAACCGCCATACGTTACCCAGTCCGACGGCACTGCCTGCCGTTGCCAGTACAATGCCTAATTTGCTGCCAAAATTACCGCGTTCATTCATCATGTTCTTAATGTAATAAGCCTAATTGGTGTAGGAAAATGAATAGTATGGCTAACGGACAGATGTACTTAATCAGGAAGAGATAGAAGTGGAAGAAACGTCCGCGCAATGTGCCCCAGTTGGTGAACTCGTCGCGAACAATTTTATGTGGCATGAACCAGCCAATAAAGATACATGTCAGGAAGCCCACGACGGGCAGGAATATCTGGCCTGTAATGAAGTCGAACCAGTCGAACAGTGTCTTTCCTAAGAATGAGAAGCAGTCAACAGCGCCTAACGACAACGAGCAGAAAGCACCGATGATCGTTGTCGTTATGGTAACAATGAGCGCAGCCTTCTTACGTGTGATAACCATCTCCTCCTGGAAGAAAGCCGTAGAGACTTCGTGAAGCGACATGAGCGACGTCAGTGCGGCTAATGACAGCAGGACGAAGAACAACAACGAGACCAGATAGCCCACGACAGGCATCGTGCTGAAAGCCTGCTGGAAGACGTTGGGCAGCGTGATGAAGATGAGTGACGGCCCGGAATCAGGATTGACGCCTACGGCAAAAGCGGCAGGGAATATCATGAGTCCTGCCAAGATGGCGACCAGACAGTCGATGACGGCTATCTGGACGGCTGAATTGGTAAGGTTTGTATGTTTTGAAAAGTAGCTGGCGTATGTACACAGACAGCCCATTGCAATGCTGAGCGAATAGAACGACTGGCCTAAGGCCGCTAAGAAGACGTCGCCGTTAATCTTTGTAAAGTCTGGTTTGAACAGGAAGTTGATGCCCTTCTCGGCTCCAGGCAGCATACATGATGCGACGACGATGACGAGCAGCAGGATGAATAGGGTAGGCATCATGAGTTTCGAAGCCCGTTCGATACCGTCACGTACACCATGCTCGATAATCAAGTAGGTGATACCCAGAATGATAACCGTCCAAAGCACAGGTTTGACGGGGTCGGATGCCAACGAAGCAAAATACTGTTGGAAGTATTCTGGTGAACCTGTCATGTGACCAACCAGTGATGCCCAGATATACTGCAGGCACCAGCCAGCCACTACAGCATAGTAGCCAGTAATCAGAAAACCTGTCAGCACACCCATATAGCCAATGATGGCCCATGGGCTTTTGCCTGCCAGTTTACGATAGGCACGGGCTGTATTGGCACGCCCCTGGCGTCCGATGATGAATTCGCTAATCATGCAGGGAATACCTAACAGCAATACACATGCAACATATATGATAATAAAAACGGCACCACCATTTTCGCCAGCCATATAGGGGAAACGCCATACGTTACCCAGTCCGACAGCACTGCCAGCGGTAGCCAGAATGACACCCAGTTTGCTGCCAAAGTTCGCTCTTTCTAATTTCGACATTTCATATTTTCTCATAATCGTTTGCAAAAGTATAAAATAATTCTTACTTTTGCAACCGAAATGAAAGATATTCTGCAAAAAATAGTGCAAATTGCCAAGAAATATCCCTTCAGTACTTGCTGTATTGTGCTGATATGGATACTATCGTTCTTACCGTTCCCAGAGATGAAAGGCTTAGATGATGTCCCGTTTGTTGACAAATGGACACATATCGTGATGTATGGTGGTACATGTTGTGTGATATGGACGGAATATGTCCGTCAACACTTGACATTAGATGGCGAAAAACTCTTTATTTATGTGTGGCTGTTGCCAATCCTGATGAGTGGTGTTATCGAATTGCTTCAAGAGTACTGTACCACCTATCGTGGTGGTGAGTGGCTCGACATGGCTGCTAACAGTACTGGGGTTACCTTAGCGGTGGTTTATGGCCTACTTTTCCGTTATTTCTATAAGAAATAGCCTAATAAATCCTAATTTATTTTGCATTTCACTCGGTTTGCAGTACCTTTGCAGTTTAAATCGCAAATAAATACGAAAAATGAACGAGAATTTAAATAAGACTCTGAAATCTGTAGAGACAGAAGACTGGCTCGATTTGCATGTGGTACGTCCCTTCTGTTACTATTGGGCTGTACTGTTTGCCAAGCTTGATATTCACCCCAATACGGTAACCATTCTTTCTATGTTTATTGGTGCTGCGAGTGCCATCTTCTTTGGCTGTGGCAGTTTCTACTATTCAGGAACATGGGGTCTCGTCATGAATATCATAGCCATCCTGTTACTTTGTCTGGCTGATATCTTCGACTGTACGGACGGACAGCTGGCTCGTATGACGGGTAAGAAGAGCCGACTGGGGCGTATACTCGATGGTGTGGCAGGCTTTGCCTGGTTTATCCCCATCTATCATGTGCTGGTTTATCGCTTCTATATCCATCACGACTTGGAATTCGGATGGCTGGGCATTGAAGACACGCCAGAGAATGTGCTAATAGCAACAGTTGTGGTCTATGTGTTGGGCTTGATTTCTGGTATTGCAGGACTGGCTGGCCAACAGCGACTGGCTGACTACTATATTCAGGTGCACCTGTTCTTTTTGAAAGGTGAGAAGGGTTCTGAGTTGGACAATTCCAAGCGTCAACAGGAGATTTACGACCAGATGGACGAGAACACTCCTGCCGTAGAGCGCTATTTCCAGAAGTCATATATCGACTATACCAAGAAGCAGGAGAAACGTACGCCTCAGTTCCAGCGTCTGATGCAGAAAATCCGCGAGAAGTTCGGCAGTACTGACAACATGCCTGAGTCTGTCCGTCAGGAGTTCCATGATGCCTCGCTGCCAGTCATCTTCTGGAACGGTCTGCTGACCTTCAATTTCCGTTCGTTCTGGCTGTTCCTGTTCTGTCTGCTCGATGTGCCCGTGATGAACTTCGTTTGGGAAATCGTCGCTATGGGACTGTTGGCATGTTATGTCAATCATCGCCACGAATCATTCTGCAAGCGTATTGCTGATAAACTGTAAAGCATGGTTTGGACTAAGCAACGACTCAATAATCTGTTCTTCATCATAGGCGTAGTGGCTGTGGTGGTCATGCTGTTTACGTTCGACGTGAGCTTCGTCGAGCTATGGCAGCATCTGTGCCATGCCGGCTACTGGC
>Ga0256407_10014691_pt1 | contig 10241 bp, 11 predicted proteins | sample RumenRJG_04DNA_FD_193489 | JGI IMG/M metagenome (GOLD analysis project Ga0256407, IMG submission 193489) | Bovine rumen microbial communities from Lethbridge, Alberta, Canada - RJG_04 | ecosystem: Host-associated > Mammals > Digestive system > Stomach > Rumen | place: Canada: Alberta... | reverse complement strand
TTCGCGCCGTAGGTACGATAGAAGTTCGTCAGCCCCGCGTTGCCGCTGCCGTGCTTTCGCACGTCGTCGCGGTAGAAGATCTTCGAGGTCAGGATCGCGCCGTTGGCGCAGCCGAGCAGGTAGCCCACCGCCGCCATCAGCACCCAAACGATTGGATTCGTCATGGCTCAGCCCTCCTTGTCCCCGCGCTCGCGGACAGTCAGCACGACGGGCGTGCCCTCCAATCCGAACACGTTGCGGATGCAGTTTTCGATATAGCGGCGATAGGAGAAATGGAACAGCCGCATATCGTTGCAGAACACGACGAAGTGGGGCGGCTTCACGCCGACCTGCGTCATGTAATAGATCTTGAGCCGTCTGCCCTTGTCCGTAGGCGGCTGGACGCGGGTCTGAGCGTCCTCCAAAACATTGTTGAGCATACCCGTGGTGATTCGGGTACAGGCCTGCTGGTTGACATAATTTATCAGCTCAAAGAGGCGCGGGACGCGCTGCCCCGTCGCCGCCGAGATGAACAGCACCGGCGCGTAGGTCATATAGGCAAGGTCGCGGCGGATGTCCTCGCGCATATGATCCATGGTCTTGCCGTCCTTTTCGACGAGATCCCACTTATTCACGACGATGATGCAGGCCTTTCCCGCCTCATGGGCCAGCCCCGCGACCTTGGTGTCCTGCTCCGTGACGCCCTCGGTGGCGTCGATCATGATGAGGCACACATCCGCGCGGTCGATGGCCATGGTGGCGCGCAGCACACTGTAACGCTCAATGCTCTCGTCCACCCTGGACTTCTTGCGCATACCCGCCGTGTCGATAAAGACGTACTTGCCCGTCTCGTTTTCAAAGTAGCTGTCGATGGCGTCGCGGGTCGTACCCGCCACGTTGCTGACGATGACCCGCTCCTGCCCGAGAATGCGGTTCACCAGCGAGGACTTGCCCACGTTGGGCTTGCCGATGACGGCAACCTTGATCGTGTCGTCCTCCTCGTCCTCGCCGTCGTCCGGCGGGAAATACTCGATACAGCGATCCAGCAGGTCGCCCGTACCGTGACCGTGGACGGCGGATACCGCCACAGGATCGCCCATGCCGAGGTTGTAGAACTCATAGTAGTCGGGGTCGAGGGCGCCGGTGGAATCCATCTTGTTCACCGCCAGCACGATGGGCTTGCCGGATTTGAGCAACATCGTCGCCACCTCCTGATCGGAGGCGGTGAGGCCGGTCTTGATGTCGGTCAAAAAGATGATGACGTCGGCGTGGTCGATAGCGATCTGCGCCTGCTCGCGCATGAAGGTCAGAATCTGATCGTCGGTGCGCGGTTCGATGCCGCCGGTGTCCACCAGCATAAACTTCCGCCCCACCCACTCGCACTCGCCGTAAATGCGGTCGCGGGTCACGCCGGGGGTATCCTCGACGATGGCGAGGCGTTTGCCGATGAGCTTGTTGAAGAGCATGGACTTGCCCACATTCGGGCGGCCCACAATGGCAACCAAAGGTTTCATATCGTATCTTCCTCCTTGGAGAAAAGGGTATCGACTAAGGAATAGCCGTCGGTCTCGGAGACGACCACGGGACGGTGCAGCGCGTCGGACAATTGTTCCAGCGTCACGTCGTCGAGGAACACGCCCTCGCCGTGGCGGAGCATATTCGCGGGAATGATGACGCGCTCCCCCAGTTCACGGCCCGAGAGCTGTTTGATGATGTCCTGCCCGGTCACAAGGCCGGAGACGGTGATGCTGTGGCCGAAGAAATCGTTGACGATGGCCACCACCTCGCCGCGCAGCTGCGGGAACTTTGCTTTCGCCACGTCCACCAGCCGCTCGATGAACGGCGCGGCGGCAACGCCGGTAGCGATCGTAAAGCTCTCCACATTGCCGTCGTCCACGTCCTGCAAGCCGTCCAAAAACTCGTTGGTGGTGTTGCGCAGCATCCCAACGCCGTTGTCCAGCTGCTGATAGTCCTCGTAATACGCTTCGTCCGGCAGCGGGCGGTTGGCTTTGAGGTACAGCTCGTCGGCACAGAAGAACATCCGTGTGCCGTACTTTTCAAGGCACTTTGCGCCGTACTCGTCCACAAGGTCGATGATGGCGCCCGCGCTCTCCTCGTCCACGGGGCGGAGCCGCGCAAGTCCCTTGCGGTACTTGGTGAGACCCACCGGCACCACGGAGCAGGAGTGGAAGCCGATCTCCATCAAGTCCTCGATGGTGCGGCGCAGGTGTTCGCCGTCGTTCCAGCCGGGACAGACCACGATCTGCCCGTTCATCTCGATGCCCGCCTCGCCGAAGGCGCGCATGTACTCCATGCTCTTGTCCGCGTCCTTGTTGCCCAGCAGCGTCCGCCGCAGCTGCGGCTCCGTCGCCTGCACGGAGACGTTGATGGGGCTGATGCGCAGGTCGATGATGCGCTGTGCCTCCCGCTCGGAGAGGTTGGTGAGCGTGATGTAGTTGCCCATCAGGAACGAAAGCCGCGCGTCGTCGTCCTTAAAATACAGCGTATCGCGCATATTCGGCGGCATCTGGTCGACAAAGCAGAACACGCAATGGTTGGAGCAGGGCCGCGGCTCGTCCATCAGATAGGTGTCGAAGTTGAGTCCCAAATCCTCGCCCTCGTCCTTGCGGACGCGGAGGCGGCGGCGTGTGCCGTCCGGCTCCCCCAGCTCCACGGTGAGGTCGGGATCGTAGCAGAAGAAGCGGTAGTCCAGCACGTCCACGATCTTGTGGCGGTTGAGCTTTAAGAGTGTTTCCCCAGCGCGGATGCCCGCGCGTTCCGCGGGACTGCCCGCGTCCACCGACGCGATCAACGTGCTCATGGACTCCCCTCCTCTCTGTCCTCAAGCGGAAATTATAACTTTTATAGTATAGCCGAAACAACGCCATTTCGCAAGGCAAAAATCGGTTGACAGCCCGCTTTTCTTCTGGTATCATGCAAAGCGTGAGAAGTCAGAACGTTTTCGTTTGAGATTGCCACCGCCCTTTGGGGACGGTGGCTTTTTTCAGGAGGTTTTCTTATGTGGAATATGCTTTGGCCGCTGCTGCTCATCGTCGGCTCCAACACCTTTTATCATATCTGCGCCAAATCCATGCCGGAGGAGGCGCACACCTTCGGGGCGCTGACCGTCACCTATCTCATCGGCGCGGTCATCTCCGCGGTCGCGTTCGTCGCCAGCGTCCGCCCCGCCAACGTGCTGACGGAGCTGCACAAGCTCAACTGGGCGCCCTTTGTGCTGGGCCTCGCCATCGTGGGGCTGGAGGCCGGCAACGTGTTTCTCTACCGCGCGGGCTGGAAGATCAGCGTCGGCTCGGTGGTGGGCAACATCAGCCTCGCCATCGTGCTGCTGTTCGTGGGTTACTTCCTGTTCCGCGAACAGATCACGGTACGCCAGCTCATCGGCGTCGCGGTCTGCGCGCTGGGGCTGTTTCTCATCACAAAGTAAAAAAGGGACGCGATCGCGTCCCTTTTTTATTGGATCGTGTAGCCCCCGCGCACCAGCAGCTTGGTGGTCGCGGCGGTGGCTCTGGCGCCCCGCTCGTCAATGGTCATCATGTAGAGGTGATTCTTCACCAGCGCCTTGCCGTTGGACAGCGCCGTGGCGTCCGTCTCGTCGATCAGCCCCGGCTCGCTGGGCGCGACGCAGGTCGCCGTACCCACGCGGAGCATGACCTCGCAGCCGATGTCGCCCCGCAGCACCTGTCCCTGGGAAAGCGTCACGACGATGAAGGTGTCCGCCGAGGCGCCGTCGTCGGTCTGCCGCCCGCCGCCGTACTTCGCGGCGAGATCCTTCGACTCCTGCGCCACCTGCGCGGAGAGCTTGTCCGACAGCTCCTTGTCCCGCGCGGTCAGCTTTTCGTCCACCTTGCCCAGCAACTGCGCCATAAAGGTGTCGTTTAAGTAGCTCAGCGTCACCAGCGGGTCGGTCTCCGTGCCCGGCGTACCCGCCGCCGTGACGCCCACGACCAGCAGCGCGTAGCTGACGAACAGCAGCCCTGCCAGCCGTGCGAACCAGAGATTCTTTTTCATACGTATCGTACCTTCCTTTCGGGGAGGCCGGACGCCTCCCCGCGTTGTCTCAAACCAGTTGTGTATGCTGCAAGCCGAAGCTCACCGCGATCGCCGCGTCGATCTTGCCCATCAGCGCACCGTCCACGCGGCCCATGCGCTCCCGCAGCCGCCGCTTGTCAAGCGTACGGATCTGTTCGAGCAGCACCACCGAGTCCCGGGGCAGGCCGCAGTCCGGCGCGGCGATGGAGATATGCGTCGGCAGCTTCGCCTTGTTCGTCTGGGACGTGATGGCGGCGGCGATCACCGTGGGGCTGTATCGGTTGCCGGTGTCGTTCTGCACGATGAGCACCGGTCGGACGCCGCCCTGCTCACTCCCCACCACGGGAGAGAGATCGGCGTAATAGATGTCGCCTCGTTTTACGTTGGTATCCACGCTGTTCACACTCCGAGCGGAAGAAGTCCTTCGGGCGTTGCGCCCGCAGAAGGCTGTTTTCATTCTCCCACATGAGGACGGGTTTTATACCTGTGTTTTCCGTCCCCGTTTATCCTATGTGCAGCGTGTTTGTCCCGTGTCTCAGTCCACGCGTCCGCCGCGCTCGCAGTAAATGCGCGGCACGCGCTTTGACACCGCGCACAGCAGCTCATACGAGATCGTGCCGCATTGTTTTGCGGCGGTTTCGCAGAGCATCCGCTCGCCGAAGATCTCCACCTCGTCGCCGGGCTTTAGCTCCGGCAGTGCCGTGGCGTCGATCATGCACATATCCATGCAGATGCGCCCCACCTGATGCGCTTCTCCGTAGGGCGTCAGCACCGTCAGGCGATTGGACAGCGCCCGGTGCAGCCCGTCGGCATAGCCCGCGGAGAGCACCGCGATCCGCTCGAGTCGGTTGGTAAAGTATGTCCGCCCGTAGCTGATCGAGGTCTCGGGATCAAAGTCCCGCACCGCCGCCACCGTCGTTTTGAAGCGCATCACCGGCTTCATGCCGAGGCGTTCCGCGAGGTCGCCCGTGCCGTAGAGGATGATGCCGCAGCGCACCATGTCCGCCGCCCACTCCGGGTAGGACGCGATGCCGCCGGCGTTGCAGCAGTGCTTGAGGCGAAACCGAAAGCCGCCCTGCTCCACCGCGTCGATCATGCGCAAAAAGCGCTCATGCTGTATTTTTGTGAACGCCACGTGCTCCGGCGCGTCCTCGTCGGAGACGGCAAAGTGCGTGAACACGCCCTCCACGTTAAGATGCGGCAGCGCCAGTACCGCCTGAATATTCCGGAGACTGGTTTCAAAATGCCCGTCGTCGCAGGGAAATCCCAGCCGTCCCATGCCCGTGTCCAGCTTGATGTGGACGCTCATGGGCTTGCCCGTGCGCTCCGCCGCCGCGTCGTAGGCGCGGGCGGCTTCCAAATTCGGTACGCACTGGGTCATGCCGAGGCGCACGATGCGCCCGCCCTGCTCCGGCGGCGTATAGCCCAGCATCAAAACGGGCAGCGTCACGCCCGCGTCGCGCAGCTCCGCGCACTCGTCGATGTTGGACACCGCCAGATAGGCCGCGCCCAGCTCTTCCAGCTTCTTCGCCACGCGCACCGCGCCGTGGCCGTAGGCGTCCGCCTTCACGACGCCCAGCAGCTTTGCGTCCGGCCCCACCTGACGGCGGATCACGCCGAAATTGTGGGCGAGGTTGTCAAGGTCGATCTCCGCCCAGGTTCGTTTGAGGGGCGTTTCCATCGTCTGTTCTCCCTTTTTCGTTTTGGATTGGCTCCACTATATCACCAAAAATGAAATCCGTAAACTCCAAATATTGCAAGATTTCCCCGTCGCGCTCGATCTCGGCGTACAGCGGCGCGTCGGAAGCGTCAAAGTAGATTGTGACGTACAGCGTCTCGCCGCATAGCTCCGTTTCAAAGCACAGCCGCAGCGCGTCGGTGTCGTCGTAGCGCTCGCGGCTGCGTTCTGTGACGTAGCCCGTCGCCGCGGCGCGAAGCGCCATATCCGCCGCGTTCACCGCGCACAGTCCCGGCGCCGCGCCCGCGGACAACACCGCGCCGTCATAGGCCAGCGACAGCGCGTCGCCGGAGACAACGGCGCCGACGCCCGCAAGCTCCTCCGGTTCCAGCACCGTCACGCGGCTCTCATCGCCGCTCTTTTCCAGCTTCAAGCGATAATGCGCCGTCTCGTCCCGTCCCGCCGACCAGACGTCCACCGTCGCCTCGCAGCCCGCCATCGCCGCGTATTTTGCCTGCAAATCCTCCGTCCGCGTGTCCGTGTTCTCCGCAGCGCAGCCGCACAGCAGCAGTATACACGCCAGCACTCCGATGATCCGCTTCATCTCGCCGCCCCCTTTGCTTCGTGATATTTATGCAGCGAGGGCTGTCCCCTATGCAAGAAAATTTCTCTTGTATCCAATTGATTTCTGTGGTATGATAGGCTCAGTAAGAAACGGAGGTGTCCGTCATGGTATTGCAAGAATCCGGCGAAATGTATCTGGAAACCATTCTGGTGCTGTCGAAAAAAAGCAAATTTGTCCGCGCCATCGACGTGGGCGAGGAGATGGGCTTCTCCCGTCCAAGCGTCAGCCGCGCGGTGCATCTGCTCTCCGAGGGCGGCTTCATCACCATCGACCCCGACGGCGGGCTGACCCTCACCGACGCGGGCCGGGAGATCGCGGAGAAGATCTACGAGCGCCACACGGTGCTGTCCACATGGCTCATATCGCTGGGCGTGGACGAGGAGACCGCCACGGACGACGCCTGCAAGATCGAGCACGACATCAGCGACGTGTCCTTTGCCGCCATCAAGAAGCACATCGGCATCCAATAATATGACGCAAAAAGACTCCCGCCAAAGCGGGAGCCTTTTCTTATAGCACTTTGCTGAGGAAGTCCTTGAGTCTCGGGTGCTGGGGATTGGCAAACAGAGCCGAGGGTTCGTTCTGTTCCAGAATCTTGCCGTCCGCCATGAACAGCACACGGGAACCCACCTCGCGGGCAAAGCCCATCTCGTGGGTGACGACCACCATCGTCATGCCCTCCGCTGCCAGCTCCTTCATGACCTCCAGCACCTCGCCCACCATCTCGGGGTCGAGGGCGCTGGTCGGCTCATCAAAGAGCATCAGCTTAGGCTTCATCGCCAGCGCGCGCACGATCGCGATACGCTGTTTCTGTCCGCCGGAGAGCTGTACCGGGTAAGCGTCCGCCTTGTCGGCGAGATCCACGCGCTTTAAGAGCGTGACCGCCAGCTCGTCCGCCTCCTCCTGCTTCATGAGTCCTGTCTGCACCGGAGCCAGCGTGATGTTCTTGCGAATGGTCAGGTTGGAAAACAGGTTGAAGTGCTGGAACACCATGCCCATCTGGCGGCGTATCGGGTCGATCTTCACCTTGGGGTCGGTGATGTCGGTGCCGTCAAAGGTGATGGTGCCGGAGGTGGGCGTCTCCAAAAGGTTCAGGCAACGCAGAAACGTGGACTTGCCGGAGCCGGAGGGCCCGATGACCACGACCTTCTCGCCGGGATGGATGTGCTCGCTGATGTCGTCGAGCACCAGATGGTCGCCGAAGGACTTGGTGAGGTGTTTAACGTCGATCACTTTCGCGCAGCCTCCTTTCGAGCTTGCCCAGCAGCCAGGTAAAGAGCATGACCAGCGCCAGATAGATGCAGGCCGTGCCCATCAGCGGGAACATGGCCTCGTAGGTGCGGTTCATGACGCCCTGCGCGGCGTAGAGCAGTTCCTTGCCGCCGATGACCGTGATGAGCGATGTGTCCTTGAGCAGGACGATGAACTCGTTGCCCAGCGCCGGCAGGATGTTCTTGATGGCCTGCGGGATGATGATGAAGCGCATGGTGGTGAAGTAGTCGAGGCCGAGGCTCCGTCCCGCCTCCATCTGCCCCGCGTCGATGGACATGAGGCCGGAGCGGATGATCTCGGACACATAGGCGCCGGAGTTGATGCCCAGCGTCAGCGCGCCCACCGCCGTGAAGTTGCGGCTGCTGGCAAAGACCACCATGCCCATGATGAGCAGCTGCACCATCATCGGCGTACCGCGGATGACGGTGGTGTAGACCTTGCAGATCAGGTTCACCACGCCGAGGGCGAAGTTCCTGCGCCCCGGGCGCTGCTGGTCATGGGCGGTGCGCACCAGCGCCACGATCAGCCCCAGCGCCACGCCCAGCACCAGCGCCATGGCGGTGACGAGGATCGTCGTGCCGACGCCCTCTATGTATTGCAGCCAGCGGTCGTTGATGATGAAGGCCGAATAGAATTTGTAGTAAAAGCTCTCGAAGAACCCCAGCTTGACGCCGGATTTCATCTGCTCAAACAGCAGCTCGTAATAATCCATGCGTTTCTCCCCTCTTGCGAAGAAAAGGGCGGCCGGGCCGCCCTTTTCAAGCAGACATATCAATTGCCGATGTACTTGTCGACGATGCTCTGCACCGTGCCGTCCGCCTTGAGCTCGGAGAGCGCCTTGTTCACAGCCTCCAGCAGCTCGGTGTTGTTCTTGGACATACCGATGGCGTAGTCCTCCACGGCGTACTCGGTGTCGAGGATGGTCAAACCGGGATTGGCGGCGACCAGGGACTGGGCGGGGGCGTTGTCGATGACGACCGCGTCCACCTGACCGTTGACCAGCGCCTGCACGGCGGTGATGCCGCTGTCATAGGCCACGACGTGCTCATCGCCGTAGTCGTCGGAGCAGTAGATGTTGCCGGTGGTGCCGCGCTGGGTGCCGATCATGTAGTCGCCCAAGTTGTCCAGCGTCACAGCGGAACCCTCGGGAACGATGATGGACTGCACACCGGTGGAATAGCTCTCGGAGAAGTTCATCACCGCGAGGCGCTCCTCGTTGACGGTGACGCCCGCCATGACGATGTCGCTCTTGCCGTTCTGGGCGGCGAGCAGCGCGGCGTCAAAATCCATGTCGTCGATCTGAAGCTCAAGGCCCAGCTTGGCGGCGATGGCCTGCGCGATCTCCACGTCGATGCCGATGAAGTTGCCGCTGTCGTCCGTGGACTCATAGGGCGGGAACTCCGCGTTGGTGGACATGGTCAGCTTGCCCTTGTTGACGGTGCTCAGACCGCTCTTGGAGCTGCCGCAGGCGGCGAGCGCCAGAACCATCGTCGCTGCGAGCAGCAGCGCAAAAAACTTTTTCATCTCAATTTTCCTCCTGTGTTTCTCATAAACGGCTCAGCCGTTGGTCAGTACATTGAATAATAATCCGATTTTATTCATTCGTCAATCTGCGCTTTTGATAATCGTGCCGAGAAAAACGAACATCCCTTGTACGCTTTGCACAAGGGATGTCGTAATTTGTGAATATATTCATTCGGTTATGCACTTTTCGCCGTCCGGACGAGGTAGCGCATGGCCTCCACAGGCCACTTTCCCACCGCCGTCTCGCCGGTGAGCATCAGCCCCGCCGCGCCGTCCAGCACGGCGTTGTAGATGTCCAGCACCTCCGCGCGGGTGGGCACGGCCCGCTCCTGCATCGACCACAGCAGCTGCGTCGCCACGCAGAATGGACGCTTCACCGCGCGGCAGCGCGCTGCGATCTCCTTCTGCGCCCGGGGCAGTTCCCACAGCGGCATGGCGTTGCCCAGATCACCCCGCGCAATACACAGCTCGTCCGCCGCGGCGATGATCTCGTCCAGATGTGCAAGGCCCCGGTGGTTCTCGATCTTCGCCATGACCTGTACGCCGGAAAGTCCCGCCGCGTCCAGCGCGGCGCGTACCGCGTGTACGTCCGCCGCTCCGCGGACAAACGGCTGCAAAATGTCCGTCACGCCAAAATCCCCAGCGCAACTCAGATTGGCGCGGTCGGCCTCCGTCAGCGCGGGCGCGTCGATCTCCCGACCCAGCACCGCGAGGCTCTTGCGACTTTGCAGTGTCCCGCCCCGCAGCACCCGGCAGCGCAGCGCGTTCATTTCCCGGGAAATGATTTCCAGCAGCAGCGCGCTGTCGTCCAGCGAGATCCGCTCCCCCGGCTGCGCCGCGTCCAGTACGCTCCGCGGTATGGGGATGCCGTCCGCGCCCAGCGTCACAGTGGCGCCGTCGCGCAGCTCCACCGGCGATTGCAGTGCGCCGACGCGCAGCTCCGGGCCTTGCAGGTCGATGACCAGACGGGGCGTCACGCCCTCCGCCGCGGCGGCGGTATGGAAGGCGTCCAACAGCGCCGCGCAGTCCCGGAGCGTCGTGTGGGAGAGGTTGAGCCGCGCGGCGGTCATGCCCTCGGCGAACATCGCCCGGAGTGTTTCCCCGTCGGTGCAG
>Ga0256407_10014690_pt1 | contig 10241 bp, 6 predicted proteins | sample RumenRJG_04DNA_FD_193489 | JGI IMG/M metagenome (GOLD analysis project Ga0256407, IMG submission 193489) | Bovine rumen microbial communities from Lethbridge, Alberta, Canada - RJG_04 | ecosystem: Host-associated > Mammals > Digestive system > Stomach > Rumen | place: Canada: Alberta | collected... | reverse complement strand
AATATAATCTTCACCTAATGCTTTTTTATAAAATCTTATTTCATCTATCATAAATTCAGATGTACATATTTCTTTTAACCAAAGAACATTTCCAATAAAAATTGAATTATCATTTGATTTTATTATTTCATCTTTTAATAATATTAATGTATCTAATATACCATTTATATATAAGGATAATTTATTTTTATTTTTAATTAAAGATATATGTGTCCATTTTTGAAGAACAATTTTACTTTGAGATTCAAATTTTTCTTCTGTGTTAATTCCATTTATATTAATTACAAATTGTTTATTTTCTTTATTGATTGAAATTGAAAATGAATTTTCTTTTTCATTTCCTTTATAAATTATAGGACAATTATTTATATTTTGATTAAAATCTAGCAAATAAAACCAAAAAGTTATAGTAAAATCTGAAAATGAAAAATCATTATTATCATTTGTTTCAACTTCAAGATAATTACCTTCATCAAATAATGCACTATTTCCATTTCCTCCAAATGAAAATCCAGTTTTTATTTTTCCAATAGGATGATTATTTTTTCCTGATTGATCCAAAGGTAAGTTATGATCAAATGAATAATAAAATGAAAGATCTTCAATGAATGGATTTGGTAATAAAATTCTTTCTGAATTTTCAATTGAAATTGCACCTTCTGTTATTAAATCACAATTTTCTTCAATTATAAATGATGGTTTTTTTGTTATTTTTGATGTATTATTTTCAATATTTGATATTTTTTTTAATTGAGTACATGAAGAATAAGTAATGAAATATAAAAATAAAAGAATTGAAGATAACTTTTGTTTTTTCATTAATTCTTTTTATTTATTTTAATTAATATATTAAATTCAATATAGGTGTTTGAGAAATAAAAAACTTTATAATTTAAATTTATATATATATTAATTAATTTTTTTAATATAATTTTTGTTTCAGAATTTCAAAAAAACAAAAAATTTAATTTTTAGTGATCTTATTTTTTTAAAATAATTTATTTTAATATGAGTGAAGAATTGAAGGAAATATATAACCAAAAAGAATATCAAGAACAATCCAAAACTATACAAAGATTATTTAACACAGAAGATGAGAATCAAAAATTAAAAGAACTTGGAAAACAAATTGAACAATTAACTATTAAATCCGATGAACAAGATTCTCCAGGAAAACTATCAAATTTTGATGAACAAAGGAAAAATTTTTCACAAAAACAAACACCAATTATTTATAATATAAATGAAGAAGAAAGTTTAAAAGAAATGAATAAAATTAATTTACCTATTCAATCAAGAGAAAAAGGAAGAGCAAAAACAAATTTTCCTCAAAAAGAAATAAAACAAACTCCATCTTATAATATTCAAAAAAGTTCTGGTTCAAATCCAAGTCCATTATATTCATATTATGATGAGTATTCAAAATATTTAAGTAAATATATACATTTAGATGATGAAAAAAATAAAAAAAATACTTTTCAATTTACATCAAATCAAAATTTAAATCAAAATAAAAATTCAATGATAACTGGATTTAATCAAATTACTTCTCCAAAAGGAGATAGTACAAATCAAACTCCAAATTATAATGATTTTAATTTTTTTTCTAATAATAATACAAATAATAAAAGTCCTGAGCCTGTTGAGTTTAATTTTAATAATAATAATAATATTAATATTATTAATAATAATAATAATAATGTTGTAAATGAGAGTAATACAAATCAATTTAAAAAAATAAATAATATAAATATAAATTATGGGCAAAATTTGTTTAATAATAATAATTTTAATTTTCAAAATTTAAATGAAATTAAAATTTCAAGTTTAAAAAATGAATTAAAACAAAATGATAATCAATTTAATCAATTTACAAATTTTCCTCAAATAAATTTTAATTCATTTCCATTAAATTATCAAAATCAAATTTATTTTCAAAATAATATGATGTTTAATAAAGAAATTCAAAATAGTATTATTCAACAACAAACTCCAATTAATAAATTAAATCCAGAAGATTATATTTTTGAAAAATTTGGTAAAAGAGGTTGGCAATGTGAAAAATGTAATAATTTTAATTTTGAAAGTAAAATAAATTAATTATTTAATTATATAATAGCCAGAGTTAAATGTAATAGATGTGGAATTAAAATGATCCCTAAATTAATAAATAAAAATAAAAGAGAAGAAAATAATAATCCTGAAGAAAAAAAGAAAAAACCATTAATAGAAAGAAAGGGAGATTGGTTATGTCCAAAATGTAGAAATTTAAATTTTGCTTTTAGATTAATTTGTAATAGATGTCAATTAGCAAAAAGTGAAGCAGAAAATATGCTTTCTTTTCAACAAAATATATCTATAAATAATAATTTAATGGGAAGAGGATTTGGATATAATCAACAACAAAATCATCAAAATAATAATAACAATGTTTTTAATTATCAAAATATGAATATTTATAATAATTTATATGGAATTCATGCAAATAATTTAAGTAATATTAATAATAATATTTTAAATCAAAATATGATAAATTATTTAAATATGACTCCTAATCAAAAACAACTAACAAATCCAACTGATCAAATGAATTTTTCAAATTACACACAACAAATTCAAAATAATAATATGAATAATATAATAAAAAATGAAAATATAAATAAAAATTTTGAATATCAAACGAATAAGAATAAAAATAATAATCAAAGTGATGATGAAAATAGTGAAGAAGAAGATGAATTTGGAAATGATTATTAAATGTACTTTAATTAAAAATTAAAAATAATAATAGTACAAATGGTAAAGTAGAAAGTATCAAGTAAAGGGAAAATGGTATTTAGTAATCTTATTTATCAAAATAAAAAATATTTTCATAAATTGTTATTATTGATATATAATTCTTTTTATAAACATTTTATTTTTATTTATTTTTATACCACATATTTAAATATCTTCATAATAGAAATAAATTCCTTTTTCTTTCTGTTCTTTATCTTTTACAGAATTCATTTTATTAATTCTAGGTCTATAAGTATCTTTATCCCTTCTAAAAGTAATATTTAACATTTTTAAAAAGTTATTCATTCCTTCAATCATAGGTCTTGGTGAAGTAGCAGTTGCTTCAACTGCAGGTGTACCAGTATACATTATAACTCTATCAGCCATATAAGTTGCCATAATAAAATCATGTTCAACTACAAATGCAGTTTTATTTGAATTTAAAACAAATCTTTTCATTACTTTTGAAGCAATTATTCTTTGTTCTGAATCCAAATAAGCTGAAGGTTCATCAATTAAATAAACATTTGCTTTTTTACCTAAAGCAAGTACAATAGCTACTCTTTGTAATTCTCCTCCTGATAATTTTTGTACTTCATTATCAAAAAGTGTATGAACATTTAATGGTCTTACTACTTCACTTAAGAAACTTTGATGAGTTATTATATCTTTTAATTTATCTTGTAATAATTCATGTACTGTTCCTGGATATTTTGGTGCTATAGTTTGTGGTTTATATGATACTGCTAATTCTGGTATATCAAATGTTGTTGTATCTGGATGACATTTTTTATCACCTGATAACATTCTCACAAATGTTGTTTTACCTGTACCATTTTCTCCTAATAATACTATAATTTCACAATTACTAAATGAACCCTCTTCAACATGTAAAAGAAAAGTTTTTTGATTTTTATCTGTTAAAGTTTTAGTCATTGCAGGATATTTATAATTATGATCTTTATTACTTAAAACTATATCAGTATTATCAGCAATTTTAAATGATAAACCAAATTCTCTGAATCTCATATTCTCAGTTGGAATAAATCCATCTAGGAAAACATTAATACCTTCTCTAACACCATAAGGTAAAGTAACAACACCATAAGCAGCTGCAACACCATATAATACACAAATTGTATCTGATAAATAGTCTAAAATACTTAAATCATGTTCTACACAAATAACATAATTATCATTTTTTGATACTGATCTTACAGCATCTGCAGCATTTAATCTTTGTTTAACATCTAAATATGATGTTGGTTCATCAAACATATAAACTTCAGTTTCTTGAATACATGAAAATGTAATTGCAAAACGTTGTAATTCTCCTCCTGATAATGTGTCTATTGCTCTATCTAATAAATTTTCTAAATTAAGCATTTTTGCATATATTGCAGTTCTTTCACCTTTTTTATCTTTTCTTGCAAAAAGTTCTCTTAAAGTTCCTCTTGCATTTTTTTTAATTGCATCAACATGTTGTACTTTATAAGTTATTGTTAAATCATTATCTAAATAAGTTTTGAAATAATTATATAATTCAGTTCCTCTGAATTTTTTAAGAATTTGATTCCAATCAGGAGGATTATCATAAAAACCAAAATTAGGTTTTAATTCACCACTTAAAATAAGTAATGCAGTAGTTTTTCCTATTCCATTAGTACCAACTAATCCTAAAACATTACTTAATTGAGGATAAGGTAATCTATGTAATTTAAAGGCATTTTGACCAAAACGATGTGTAGTTTCACTTTCTAAGTTTTTGGGAAGGTTTATTATTCTAATTGCATCAAATGGACATTTTTTAACACATAGACCACAACCTATACATAAATTTTCTGCAATTTTTGCTAATTTGTCTGTTGGTGTTACTTCTATACAAAGTTTTCCTCCTTTGTTTATTGGACATATTTTTTTACATTCTAAATGGCATTTTTTTGGTTTGCATTTATCTGGATTTATAATTGCTATACGAAGCTTTTCTTCCTTATTTTTTCCTTTTTTTAATGAATCCATTAATTAAAAATAATATTTTTTATTTTTTTTAGTTAAATATAATTTTAAAAATAAAATATAATATAAATATTATATTTTATGGGAACAAAATTATAAAACATAATTTTAAATATATTTGAAAAAAATAATTTTATTGAGTTAATTTTATTATCTTAATTAAAAATTTGATAAGATCATCTCTTTTAAGAATATATTTATAAAATTTACATTTATAATTATTTCCTCAATAATTGAATTAATCAAATTTAATTGCATCAGGGACCAACTTTATTTGATTTTTTTTAGTTTTTTATAATTACATCTATATACCTTATAAACTAAATTTGATTAACAATATGATAATTCCACAATCACTATATATACTATATTTTATCTGAAGTTTTCAAGATAATACAAATGTGAAAAAAAGTAATAAAAATGAAAGAATATTTTTAGGAATTTCTATTTGAACTTAATTTATAGCTATTTTATAATTAAAAATATTAGTTTAGTTAAAAAAATATATTAAATGAATAAAAAAAATTAAAAATAAAAAATATTCAAAAAGTTTTGATGTCTGTTAAATAATTATTTATTCATAAATCAATTTAAAAAATAAATTTCATATAAAAAAAAATTAAAGAAGTATTAACCAAATTATATATCTTTAGGTTTGATAATTGAATCTCTAATATTTTTATAATATTCAAACTTTGATTTTTCAAGTTTATTTTTAATTTCAATGATTTTATTCAAAGAATCTCTAGCATCCATAATAGCTGTATAATTTTGAGCATATACATCATCCATTTTTTTTTGAGCCTGATTTACAATTTCATCTTGATCTAAATCAGATAATTGCTCTTTCATATCTTTTAATAATTGCCATTTACCATTTATTTCTTTATTTATTCCTTTTAATTGAGCAATTTCTTGATTTGCAGAATCAATTTTATCTTGATAATTTTTATCTCTTTTTTTCCCAATTGATAAAAATAAAACAACCATTAAAACATTTGTCAAAGGAAGATAACCATTATATAATCTTGAATCATCATACAAATTATCTTGGAATAATTTTCTTTCTTTATCATCAGGAATAGCTTTAATTAATTTTCTAATTTCTTCAACTTCAGGTCTAATTAAAATAGTAGAATCTTCTTCTAATTTGTCTTGAATAGTATCAATTTTATCAATAATTTGAGTTAATCTTTTAATAGCTTCTGAATTTTTAGATGTATTCTTAAAATATTCAACAACTTTATCTTTAGCAGGATTTGTATCACAATAAATAATTTCTTCTTCTTGTTTAATTCCATCAATAATACTCATTAAAGTATCTAAAATATTTTCATCTTTACTTCTTCCATTTGATTCTCTATCTGGAAAATATCTTCTTACTTTATCCATTACTACATATTCTTCTGATGAATGAACCATATTTTTAAATTTCCATATATCAAAGCATATATGTTTAAAAAATTCAAATGTAACTTCCATTGTTATTTTTTCCATAAATTTTCTTTTTCTTATTATTTCTAAATCTTTTGAAAGTTTTGTCCCTGGAATCCAAATTTCTGTCCATAATTTTTTCCATTCTTCTGTTATTCTTTCTCTTTCTTCTTGAATTTTTTTATCTTTTTCTTCCCAATGTTCTCTTTTTTCTTTTTCTTTTCTATTAGCTTCTTCTGGTGGTAATTGTAATAATTCTAAATTTAATTGTAATTCTTTTTCTTTTCTTTCTTCTGCTAATTTTTCTAAATCCATTTTATCCCATCCAAAAGCACTTCCTTTTTCACATAAAACTTTTTCAATTTTATCTTGTACTTTTTCTAATAAGATACCTTCTAATAATAATTTAATTGTTTTTGCCTCATATAAATATTTAAATCCTTCTGAATATGCTTGTTCTCTTATTTCATCTTCAATTAATCTATCTAACCAAACTTTTTTTTCCCCAATAAATTTTTTGAAAAAATCATCATTTTCTTTTTTTTTTCTTTGAATATCTGGTATTCCTTCTTGTATTTTTTTAATCCTTTCTTCATTTTGATTTGTATTTCTTGTAAATTCTTGAATTTTAATATCAACACCTTCTGCAATTGGAATTGCTTGATAATCTTTTACACTTTTAAAAACTATATTTATTGCATTTCCAGTTGATAAAAGAATATCATCTAATTTTCTTGATTTGTCTTGATATTCATTGTAATTATTTGATGATTCTTCAATTATATTTTTGTCTTGTTTTAATATTTGTATTGCAAGATCTTTTGCATTTTCATCTTGAAATTTGTTTTCAGCATTGCTTATATCATTATTTTCAGGTAATACTCCTTTCATTAATTGTTTGACAATTACATTATTTAACGAATCGTTATTATATGCCATTTATTTTTTTATATAAAAAACTTTAATTATTATTAAAAATTTAATATAAATAAATCTTTTCAAATTATGTATTAAAAAACTAATAATTAAAATAAATAAATTATAAGACTAAAAAATAATATTAAAAAAGATGAAAAATTAAATAAAAATAAAAAATGACAATTTATAATATTTAAAAAATTAAAAAACTTTTTTAATTCTTAAAACATATAATATTAAAAATTCCAAAATCAATAAAATTCCTTTTTAATAAAATTATAATTATCCATAAATAAGATGATCATTAGAATGATCTTCCTTAATTCTTTCAATTTTAACACCTTGAGGTTTAGCTTCAGAAATTTCTAATTTAAAAGTCCTCCTTTTATGTGTACTAATCCCTTCAAATCCAATATAATAAATTTTAGTATTACTAGCTAAATAATTCATAGTAACAATTAAAGTAATAGACCAAACAGAATTAAATTTAGTAGTACTTAAATAATAAGGTAATCTCCCATCAGGATTTTCAACACAATCTATTTCTTGTGTTGCTTTTTCTTCACTCATTTCAAATCCAGGATTATTTTTATTAACAAATAATTTAATTTTCCTTGGTGAAGTACCATCTTCTCCTCCAATCATTCTCATTGATCTTATTTTAACTTGAGTTGTGAATGGTATATAAATAAGTAAATCTATATCATCATCATTACTCTCACAAAAATTATTTCTATCTAACATTTCTTCTTTTGGTTTAAATATTGTCTTACAACTTCCTATTTTTTTTTCATTTAAAGCAAATGCTTCATTTTTACTTATTGCTGTATTTAAATCTACTACTATTTCATCTTCTCCAAGAATACATTCTGAACATGTACATTCTGGACCATGTGCTTGACGAGAATTCATTTTATATATTTTTTAATTATTTTTTTGGTGATGGATTATAAATATTTGTTATTTTGATAATTTTTTATTTTTTTTTTTAAAATTTATAATAATTAAACATATAAATTTCCAATTTTTGTTTTAATTATTTTTTAAATTATTATTATATTATGAAAAAAAAAGATTATTATTATGAAAATAATATAGCATTTTAAAGAAGGTAAAAATAAATAATAAAAAGTTTATTCTTAAATTAAAATGACTACTGCGCAAATAAGAGAATATTTGAAAAACAAAAAAATATCTATTGTTGTACCATCAATACCATTAACACCTAAAGTGAAACTAAAAAAAATAATAAAACAAGATCTTGGAATATTAAAAAATGATATAAAATTAATTGAAAACTATATTCAAAAATGCCAAAAAATCTATGATGATAGAAAGAAAATAGATAATATCTTTTTTGAAAAAAATAATTTTTTTGGAACTAATAAATTAATTGACTCTTTACATAAAAATAGTTTCATAGATGAACCTGCAATAATTAATATAAATGAATTATTAAAAGAATATAATTGTTCAAATGAAAAACAATTAATTGCCATAATTGGACAAGAAAATATAATATATAATAAATTAATAGTAAGTACAAATCAATTATTTATTTTATTAAATTCAATTTTGGATATTAATGATAATAATATTAAAGAAACAAAATCATTCTTTACAAATTTTGAATTGATATTAGATGAGATAATAGAGAAATATTCAAATGATAAATCAATTATAAAACAAATTGAATCGAAAACAAATTTTGAAAATTTTTTTTGTGATAAATTTAATGATAATAGTTGTTTTTATAAATGTATTAAAAAAATTAAGGATTTATTTTTTGAAATGTATGAAAAAATAATTGATATTTTAATTGATTTAATTGCCAATGTTTTAAATTATGATGATGATAAAATTTCAAACATTAAAACATCGGTTCATCAAAAAATTAATTTTCAAGAAAATATTACATTATTAAGATATTATATTGAAGAAGTATTCAAAAATATGAAAGAAGAAAATGGAAAATTAAATCAAACTATTAATAAAGTAAATAATCAATTGAAGGAAAAAAAAGAAGAAATTGATAATTTAAATCAAATTATTAATGAAAATAATAACCAAATGAAGGAACAAAAAAATGAAATTGAAAATTTAAATCAAACTATTAATGATTTAAAAAATCAATTGAAGGAAAAAAAAGAAGAAATTGAAAATTTAAATCAAACTATTAATGAAAATAATAACAAATTGAAGGAACAAAAAGATGAAATTGAATATTTAAATCAAAAAATAACTGAATTAAATCAACAAATAAAAGAAGAAGAACTACAAAATGAATTTTTAAAAATAATATCTGAAGATAATAAAAATGATGATAATAATAACAAAGATAATAATAATAATAATTTAATAAATAATAATAGCAATCTACAATTAATATTAAATCAAATTAAAGAAGAAAATTTAGCTTTCCTTAATAAAATAAATGAATTTAGAGAAAATAAAAATCAGAAACTTGAATTTGAAATACACCAAAAGAATGAAGAAGTAAATGAAGTATTAGCAATTAATAAAAAATATTCCTTAAAAATAAAAATCCTAGAAAAAGAAAATAATATTTTTAAAAATACAGAAAATAATGATGTAAAAAAATTAAATGAAGAATTTGAAAAAGTAAAAAATGAATTATTAGATAATATTGCATTAGAGAAAAAAAGTGATTTAGAAAATAAGCTCCAACTTCAACAATACATAAATTTTTTAATTGATGAAAATACAATTTCAAAAGACCTTGAAAAAATATTACAAAAAAAAATAAATGAATTAGATAAAATTCAAACTATAAATTCCTGAATAAAAATTCATTTTATAATAAAACTTATATAAATAACAAAAAAATATTAAAAAATACTATTTCAAATAAATAAATAAAATTATAATATTAAAAAAAATAAAAAAAAAACATTATCATATCATAAAATAATTTTTATATAACTTAAATAAAAAAATGGGAGATGAAGAAAATCCAGATGAAAAGGCTTATACAATAATAAAATATTTAGAAGACGGTCAAGTAATAACAGAACACAACAGTAGAAATTATACTGGTCGTGGATCAGTAACATACGCAAATCAAGATCGTTATG
>Ga0256407_10014687_pt1 | contig 10242 bp, 11 predicted proteins | sample RumenRJG_04DNA_FD_193489 | JGI IMG/M metagenome (GOLD analysis project Ga0256407, IMG submission 193489) | Bovine rumen microbial communities from Lethbridge, Alberta, Canada - RJG_04 | ecosystem: Host-associated > Mammals > Digestive system > Stomach > Rumen | place: Canada: Alberta... | reverse complement strand
ACTATATCTATCTGGATCCTACTGGAGAATGGTCAGTCCTCCCCCATGCGGGCCAGATCTACAGATACAGCCAGACAGAAGCCGAATTTCTCGGGGGCGAAATCGACGCCGTCCTGCCGATATGCAACGGCCTCGACTACTCCCTCTCGGGAGAATACGTATACACATATAACCGCAATTCCAGCACAGCCCTCAGTTTCGCGCCGCCGGCGACGATTACCAACGCCATCACCTGGCACAACCGGATCGCCGACATAACCGCCGAAATGAGGACCATAGCTGCGCAGGACAGGGTATCCCACAATGAGCAGAAAACCCCGGGAGCGTCTGTCTTCGGAATAAGCGTAAACCGTGAAATCGGCTTCGGCCCCGTCGAGGCAGTCATTTCATTATCTGCCAATAATCTGTTGGATAAAAAATACTACAACCACTTGAGTTTCTACCGCAAGATCGAGGTCCCGGAACCCGGCAGGAACATCCAGTTATCAGTAAAATTCAGATTCAACAAAAACAATTATGAAAAGAATTAATTACATTCTCGCTGCCGTAGCAGTAGCATCCCTTGTATTCACAACTGATTCATGCAAAAAAGATGAGGGAGACGTGACCCCTCCGGTAATCTCGCTTGAAGAGCCTGAAGAGGGTGACGAGTTCCTTATCGGCGGAGAGCACGGAATGCACTTCGAATGCGACTTCAGCGACAATGTCGCCCTTGCCTCATACAAGATCGATATCCACTACAATGACGGAGAATATGCCCATGAGCACTCCAAGGCCGTAGACAACCTTTTCTCTTTCCAGAAGACCTACACCGACATAGCAGGAAAGAAGAATGCCCATGTGCACCAGCACGACGTCGTCATTCCTGAGACTGCTCCGGAAGGCAAATACCACCTTATGGTCTATTGCACCGACGAGGCCGGCAACGAATCATATATAGTCAGGAACATCGTATTCAGCCATGATGCCGAAGAGCATGAGCATGAACATGACGACGAGTAGTCAAATCATTTCTTGCGGAGTTTGGCGATAGCATTCTCAAGCGATTCCGAAGGTTCTATTATATTGTAGTCCTTCCAGAAATCCGGATCGGCAAAATCTTCCGCGATATCCTGAAGAGCGTCTCTCGATTTGAGGGCGCTCTTTCTGTCTATACGGGCTTCCGGATCGGAGACACGTCCCGTCACGACCATTTCGTTGACAGCCCTGAAGGATGTTGCGAACAACCTTCTTTTCCAGTCGCAGTTAAAACGGAATTCGGTCTTCAAATAACTCAGTCTGTACGCTCCGCCTTCTTCCCTGTAGCTCAGCACAAGATCCAGTCCTTTAGGCTTGAAACGAAGACCGGAAGGCTTGCTGACAAGAATACTGCGCGTGGCTTTTCCGGGATCGGACATATCCAGTGAAAGTTCCATTCTGGTAAATGCATAATTCACGCAATCTATATAGAGACGGCCGTAATACAACGGATAATCCAGATCTGCCACCGGCTCCATCTGTACGACGAACTGCATTCTGTCTCCGATATAGACAGGCTGCAGCATAGTCAGCCGACAGTACTCCAGATCGTTGAACACCACGTGCTCATCCTTCACGGCATCCAGGTCGACAGGCTGGAGAGGACCGCCGAGGACCTTGACGGACAGCGTATCCTTTGCCCTGGGGCTGAGAAGGGTACGGCTTTTACGGACGGCCACCCTGTCAGACGAGAACAGTCTTCGGTACGAGCTCTTGGTCATATCGGTCACGGCCTCTACAATACTGATATAGCGGGAACGTTTCTGGACAGTTTCCCTGTAAAAACAATTGAAGTAGTCTGTTTCGTTGCTGTAATTATCCCTTATCCTGTCGATTGCCTCGTTCACGAGATCATGCGGATCCATGGAAATTATATGGGCCTCGTCCAGGGTAAAAGCAACCTGATGCAGAGAGACATCGGCCACATCTCCGGAGACAGGCAATCGCACAGCCCCATAACCGAGACATGAGAAGACGACAGCTTCAATAGGAGAAGAAGACTTAAGCCTGTAGAATCCGTCAGAATTGGTGACGGTAGCAAGACTGGTCCCTGGGACAGATACAGAGACATTCTCTATCACAGCCCCGTCTGAGGCGTCCTTTACAGTACCGCTCACCACGAAAGCAAGCTCAGATACGGCATCCTGGGCATATACTAAAGATGAAGCCAGGAAGAAAAGAAATAACAGTCTCAGTTTCATAGTATTAACAAATGCGGTTTAATATAGCCCAAAGGTAATAAAAAAAAATATATCTTTCCAAATGGCGGATAATCGGCAAATAATTTATAATTTTGTACTTAAGTATACTAAAACCAGTTACTACTATGGAAAGAAAACAATCGGAAAGAATACAGACTTCTATTATAAATGCACTCGAGAAGAAAGCCCTCGTATGGATGGCGGGAAAGATGCCGGCATGGGTCAATTCAGATATGCTCACCTTCACAGGAGTATTCGGCGCAGTAGTCATCATGACAGGATATATACTGTCTCTTGTCAATCTCAATTTCCTCTGGTTATCTTCACTCGGATTCGTCATCAACTGGTTCGGAGATTCGCTTGACGGGACTCTCGCCAGAGTCAGGAATCAGCAAAGGCCTCTCTACGGTTTCTTCATCGACCATAATATCGACTGTATCAATGAAGCACTTATGTTCATAGGAATCGGTATTTCTCCGATGGTCAACATGAACGTCGCCCTCATGGTTCTGGCCGCATATCTGACGCTGTCCGTATCAGTCTATATCAATTCTCACCTGAAGAACGAGTTCAGACTCACCTATGCCAAGATGGGGCCTACCGAACTGAGAATAATAGTCATAATACTCAATACCCTCTACCTTTATGTCACCCCTCTCAGGGAGTTTGCGCTCGACATAAATATCCTGGGCAGGACAAGGACTTTCGGAATAATCGATTTCGTAGCCATCGTCATTCTCGTCGGCCTTACTATAGCATACCTCGGCAGCCTTGTCAAGGACGCCAAGTACTATGCCAAGCTTGACCCCCTGAAAAAGGATAATGAGTAGACTCAGGCAACTAGCAATAAGACTCGCAGGCTTCTCTGCATCGACTCTCGCCGGCACCGCTGTGGACATGCTGGTGCTCTGGATATGTTCTCATTTCCTTTTCAAGGGAACATATGCCGGAGAGTACCTCCTGTCCCCATTCATTTCGTTCGAATTCGCGGTGCTTACCAACTTTGTTATCGCATACTATTTCGTCTGGAAGGACAGGGTTTCCAAAAGGACTGTAAGGTCCTTCTTCCGTCATTTCGGAGGATACAACCTTACATCTACCGGAGGCTTTCTCGTAAAGATGGGAATACTTCTGCTCCTGCAGAAGATGTTCGGATGGAACGTCCTTATATGTAACCTCGCGGCTCTCTGCGTATCCGGAGGACTCAACTTTGCTCTTAACGAGTGGGTTGTCTTCGGCAAAAGAAAGAAAAAAGACAACAATGGCACTGCTTGACGACAATCAGATGAGGAGCATCTCCCCTTTCTTCGGTACTCCATTCGGCAGATTTGCCGGAGACGTGCTGAAAAAACTGCTTGCCCTCGACGACTTCATAGACACATACGAGACCAGCGCTGAAGGCGGAGCCATAGGCCCGGACTTCGCATACAATGTGATGAAAGTGACCGGCGCCGATTACATGGTCAGCGGTTTCGATACTCTCAGGAAACTCGCCGGAGGCCCGTTCATAACGATCAGCAACCATCCGTACGGAGGGGTTGACGGGCTTATAAACGTGGATCTGGTAGGTCATCTCTATCAGGACTACAAAGTCATAGTCAACAAGATACTTGGATATCTGGAGGCAATGGGGCCGAGTTTCATAGAGGTCACTCCTACCGGAGAAGAACGCACTGCCCCTACAAAGGACAGCATTTCGGGCATAAGACTCGCCCTCCAGCATCTCCACGAAGGCCACCCTCTCGGGATATTTCCTTCGGGAGCCGTATCTGACCTCAGCCTCAGGGACAGATGCATCCGCGACAGGGAGTGGCAGGACGCCATTATCAGAGTCATCAAAAAGGCCAGGGTCCCTGTTGTCCCAATACGCTACTTTGACGGAAATTCCCTGTTCTATTACCTTCTGGGGCTTATCAGCTGGAAAATACGTATCCTCAGGCTCCCGAAGGAGGTCATCAACAAAGGCGGGAAGACAATCCGCGTCGGGATAGGCGACATCATTTCCGTAGAAGAGCAGGAAAAATATACGGACATCAATGAATTCCGGGATTTCCTGAGGCATTCCGTCTATGACATGCCTCTTCCGGACAACTTCGTCAAGAGAAGCGAGCTCATAATATGAGAATAGCAGTCATAGGAGCAGGTGCCGCCGGTTGCTTCAGCGCAATCGAACTCAAGCGCAGGCTCCCAGACGCATCGATATGCATCTACGAAGCAGGCAAGACTCCTCTTGCAAAGGTTGCCATTACCGGAGGAGGACGCTGCAATCTCACCAACTCTTTCGCCGCGATAGATAATCTTGCCAAAGCCTACCCGAGAGGAGAAAGGCTGATGAAGCGTGCGCTCTCGGCCTTCAGCAATGAGGATGTATGGAAATGGTTCGAGAAAGAAGGCGTTCGCCTGGTTCTCCAGGATGACAACTGCGTATTCCCGAAGTCCCAGGACGCGATGCAGATAGTCCGTACCCTTACAGGGCTTCTCCGGAGACTCGGAGTCGGGATCAAGACGGAGCATAAGGTCATGTCCATAGACCCCGGCTTCAGGATAAGCTTCGCAGACGGCACCGAGGCCGAAGCCGACAAAGTAATAGTCACTACAGGAGGCTCTAAGTCATTTCCTTTCCTGCAGAATCTTGGACTGGAGATAGTCCAGCCCGTTCCTTCCCTCTTTACTTTCAACATCGACAGTCCGATAAAAGAACTGATGGGGACTGTAGTCGAGAATGCTACCGCCTCTATTCCCGGCACCAGATTCAAGGCAGAAGGTCCCCTTCTGATAACCGACTGGGGAATGAGCGGACCGGCCATACTGAAGCTTTCCTCGTACGCTGCCCGTCATCTCGCGGATAACGGCTACAAGACTGACATATCCGTCAACTGGCTAGGCTGCACGGCCGAACAAGCCAAGGCTTACCTGGATTCGACGGCAGCGCAGAACCAGCGCCGGCAGCTTTCATCAGTACATCCGGACGCGCTTCCTGCGAGGTTATGGGAACATATAATCGCCCAGGCAGGACTGGATCCGGTCAGGAAATGGGCGGAGTTGGGACGCAAAGGCCTCAACAGACTCGCCGAGACCCTTACGGGCGACATATACGAAATGACCGGCAAAGGCAGGTTCAAGGATGAGTTCGTCACCTGCGGAGGAGTGTCACTGAGCGAAATCAATATCTCTACTATGGAAAGCAAAAAGCACCCCGGCCTGTATTTCGCAGGTGAGGTGCTCGATATCGATGCAATAACCGGAGGTTTCAACCTCCAGGCGGCATGGTCGACGGGATACGTCGCCGCCGTCTCCGCGGCTACTGCTGCTGGTATTTCTTCTGCTGCTCGGCGATAAGTTCCTTATCGTCGAAATAATTGATTTTCATAGCCTTGCGAACCTCGTCAAGAGTTGCGCCGGCAGCTGCACGGGCCTCTTCGCAGCCCTTGCGGAGAATCTCATAGATAGCAGGAATATCCTTTTCGAGTTCCTTGCGGCGCTCGCGGATAGGGTCCAGGACCTCATTGAGGATCTTCTCGAGGAACTTCTTGCACTTCACGTCTCCGAGACCGCCTCTCATATAATGAGCCTTGAGCTCGTCGAGATTGGCGTAGTCCGGCCAATAACGGGTGAAATGCTCGTCCTTGCAGAAAGCGTCGAGATAAGTGAATACTGTGTTGCCCTCGACATGGCCCGGATCGGCTACGTTGACATGAAGAGGGTCAGTATACATGGACATGACCTTTTTATGGACCTCTTCGGCAGACTCGCTGAGATAGATGCAGTTGCCGAGAGACTTGGACATCTTGGCCTTTCCGTCAATTCCCGGGAGACGGAGGCATGCAGAGTTGTCAGGAAGCATGATGTCTGGCTCTACGAGAGTCTCGCCGTAGATGGAGTTGAACTTGCGGACAATCTCGACAGCCTGCTCAAGCATAGGTTTCTGGTCTTCGCCTACAGGAACTGTAGTAGCCTTGAAGGCGCAGATATCTGAAGCCTGCGAAATCGGGTATGTGAAGAAGCCTACAGGGATTCCGCTGCCGAATACGGCCTCCTCGCCCTCTGCGCCGAAACCGCGCATCTTGATCTCGGTCTTGACCGTAGGATTGCGCTGGAGACGGGCGACAGTCACCATGTTCATGAAATAGAAAGCGAGTTCGGTGAGCTCAGGAATCTGGCTCTGGATGAAGAGCACGACCTTGCTCGGGTCCAGGCCTACGGAAAGATAATCGAGGGCAACCTCGATCACGTTCTGGCGGACCTTCTCAGGATTGTCGACGTTGTCGGTAAGAGCCTGGGCATCGGCGATGAACACGAACATCTTGTCATAGTCGCCGGCATTCTGAAGTTCCACTCTGCGGCGGAGAGAACCGACGTAGTGGCCTATATGAAGACGTCCTGTCGGACGGTCACCTGTCAATATGATTTTTCCCATATTACTATTCAGTCTTAAAACACGCAAATTTAGCGAAAATTAGTATATTTGCCAAAATTGAAGCAATAACAAAACTATGAAAAAGTCACTCTGTCTAATCATTGCAGCAATCGTCGTTCTGACCTCCTGCAAGGTCGATTTTCCTACCGTCAGCGCAGACAGGTTCGAAGAACTTCTCTCCGAGCCGGGAGTCCAGCTGATAGATGCCCGCCACGCCGATGAATACGAGACGGGATATATCGCAGGCTCGACCAACATCGACGTCACAAAGGACAATTTCAAGAAGGAAGCGCTAAAGGTGCTCGACAAGAGCAGAAAGGTCTGCGTGCACTGCCAGAAAGGCGGACGCGGGGCTAAGGCCGCAGCTATTCTGAAACGTGCCGGCTTTGACGTCTACAATCTGGAAGGAGGGTTCGACGCCTGGGTGGAAGCTGGCAAACCGTATGTAGTTCCGGAGACAGGAACATTGCCTGTGGATTAGTCCCGGGGGCTCCCTGGGGTACCGGAACGCCAAGTTCCCCGAACAGCTTCTCCCAATATTCCGGATAAGTCCCGTCCGCAGCCTTGAAGTTCATGGAAACGGACGGAAATATTCTCGTCCCGTCTTCCTTGACGTACGAATCATATACCAGCTCGGAGCAATAATGAGCTCCGTTGTCATGCATGAAATAATCGTCGTAAGGCTCTCCGACATACCTGAGGGCTTTTCCGACGTATTCCTCAGCACGCGAGTTGTCGTCAAGCCGTTTCACTATGATTTCCGGAAGAGATCCGTCATCGAGTCGGAAGTCCTCGTAGAATTCATCGAGGGAACGTATCGCCACTCCCCTCTCCCCGGTCGCATCCAGGACGCTGACCTGTCCGCCGTCCACACTGATTATTCCGACATGGATTATATTCAGGCTGTCCTTGGAGGTAGACGCGACTATCGCGTCGCTGATACTGCCGGTCCCGGTTTCTCCAGGAGCGGCCACAAAAACAAGATCGCCGGTCATCAGCCCTTCCGAGGAGCATCCGGCCAGCAATAAGATAAACAAGAAGAGTTTTCTCATCGGGAATTATACAGCAATCCTACGATCCAGAGGACCAGACGGGTAGGAAGAATCCTCACCAGGATTCCGATGGCGCCGTAATCGATACGAGGGATTACCGTTGTCTTCATCCTGCGGCGGAGAAGCTGCCTCGTGACGGCTGAAGCGATACGGGACGGCGGCATGCCTCCGGTCTCATCCTTCTCTATCTTGGCGATGCACTTGTCGAAGCGCTCTCTGTAGAGGGAGTCTTTATCGGCAGAAGCCGCGGTGAATTTCCTGGCGGCGGTAAAACCGGTACTGGTATCTCCCGGAAGGACACAGCAGCACTGTATTCCGAAAGGCTTCAGCTCGACTGCATAGGCTTTTACGGCCATCTGCAGGGCAGCCTTGACGGAACTGTAGAGTCCCTGATATGGAAGCGGCAGGAGGGCCGCTACCGAAGTTATAGCTATAATCCTGCCCCGGGATTCCCTCAGGGCAGGAATACAGCCATTTATAGTCTTTATAGCACCGAAGAAATTGGTCTCGAACTGATAGCGCATTTCTTCTTCAGTAGTCTCTTCCAGAGCTCCCGCGATACCGTTCCCGGCGTTCACGACGACAGCGTCAAGCCGTCCCTGCTCTTTCATTATACGGGCTACTGCAGCTGAAATGCTGTCAGCCGAGGTTACGTCCATCTCTACCCCGAAAGCGCCTTCAGTCTCAACCTTTCCGCTGCGCGAAGCGGCATAGACTGTCATGCCACGCCCGGCCAGACTGGCTACGATGGCAGCGCCGATTCCACGGCTGCCCCCGGTAACGAGTACGACTTTACCCATTTTCTATTTGATTACTCCGGCATCCTTGAATACCTTGAGAAGAATATCGACAGCCCTGTCGACATGCTCCTTGGTATGGGTAGCCATAAGCGCGAAACGTACGAGAGTATCCTGAGGAGCGCAAGCCGGCGGAATTACAGGGTTGATGAACACTCCTGCATCGAAGGCCCTTGCGGTAACCTCGAAAGTCTTCTCCATATCCCTTACATAGAGTGGGATGATAGGGCTCTCGGTATCTCCGATCTCGAAGCCCGCAGCGCGGAACTTTTCGAGGGCATAATTGGTCACTTCCCAGAGGTTTGCGATACGCTGAGGCTCGGTCCTTATGATATGCAGGGCTTCGCGGGCGCAGGCAGTGGCTGCAGGAGTAGCCGAGGCGCTGAAGATATATGTTCTCGAATTATGTCTGAGATAGTTGGCGATGACATGGTCAGTAGCGATGAAACCTCCGATAGAAGCCAGAGATTTGCTGAAAGTACCCATGATGAGGTCGACCTCGTCGGTGAGTCCGAAATGGTCGCAGACGCCGCGGCCTTCCTTGCCGAAGACGCCGAGTCCATGGGCCTCGTCAACCATGATTACGGTATTAGGATACTTATGTTTGAGTTCCACGATCTCAGGAAGCTTCGCGAGATCGCCTTCCATCGAGAATACGCCATCGACGACAATGAGCTTGACGCTCTGCTTCGGGCAATGCTTGAGGCAGCGCTCGAGGTCCTTCATGTCGTTGTGTTTGAATTTGAGAGTCTTGGCGAAAGAGAGCCTGCGGCCGTCGACGATGGACGCATGGTCCCTGTCGTCGCAGATTATGAAATCCCTGTGCGTCAGAAGAGCAGGGATAACACCGGAGTTGACCGTAAATCCGGTAGCATAGCACAACGCCTCTTCCTTTCCTACAAATTCAGCGAGTTCCTTTTCAAGTGCAACATGTATATCGAGAGTTCCGTTAAGGAAGCGGGATCCCGCACATCCGGAACCGTATTTCTCCATCGCTTCGATACCTGCCTTCACAACGCGGTCATCACCAGTAAGTCCAGTATAAGCATTAGACCCGAACATCAGCACTTTGTGGCCCCCCATTTCAACCTCCGGTCCCTGATGACCTTCAATCTCACGGAAGTAGGGATATAACCCCTTAGCTTTCATCTCATCCGGCAGTGTGTACGCTGCCAGCCTTTCATGTAAAATTGACATACAAATAAGCTTTAGTACACCGCAAATATACAAAAAAACGACTATCTTTGTCTAAATATGTTCTAAAAATGAAGACACCAGCACTAAAATTTATCCTAACAGCTTCTACAGCTATCTTGTCGGGCTTTTATGCCCTTGCACAGGTAACTCCGGAGGCTCTCCTCAGAGAGAATCTCGACAGGGCCGCGTGCCATTTCCACTCATACGAATACATACCGGCAGCCGAGACACCGGCTCCGGAAGGCTATAAGGCATTCTATGTCAATCATTACGGCCGCCACGGATCCCGCCGCAGCACCAACTGGTACGCCGAGACCGGATACAACAATATCAAAAAAGCTAAAGAGGCAGGAATCCTCACCCCTCTGGGAGAAGAGCTTTACAATGACGTCAGCAAGATATACGCTGAGCATGTCGACATGGTAGGAGAGCTTTCGGAAAGAGGAGCCCGCGAGCACCGCGCCATCGCAGAAAGACTTTATTGGAGATATCCTGAGATATTCAACGGAGAAAGGACAGAGGTCGACGCCCGTGCCAGCACCGTACAGCGCTGCATCATC
>Ga0256407_10014686_pt1 | contig 10242 bp, 14 predicted proteins | sample RumenRJG_04DNA_FD_193489 | JGI IMG/M metagenome (GOLD analysis project Ga0256407, IMG submission 193489) | Bovine rumen microbial communities from Lethbridge, Alberta, Canada - RJG_04 | ecosystem: Host-associated > Mammals > Digestive system > Stomach > Rumen | place: Canada: Alberta... | reverse complement strand
CGAAAGCCATTTTGGTATTTCCATAGCCTATATCCAATCCCAATATGAATTTTTTATCTGACATTTTTGTTTTATCCTTTAATAATAACTTATTTATAAAAATATGTTTTAACAGTGATTATAGATACGCTATAGGGCAAAATCAACAGATTATTAACATATATGAAACATATTTGAATATACATCAACATAGGAATGTTTAATAAAGATTATTTCTTTAGAACATATAAGATTATATATTTTAAATCTTTTAAGCATTTTGATTAAAAATTAACGGATGTATATAAAAATACGTTAAGTATAAATATCATATTTGACAGATCATATATTAAAATACGTTCACAGATAGTCTATAGATAATCTTATGAACGGTATATTCGGTCTAAAACAAACCTGACAGCCCCATGAAAGCCCCCATGAAAGAGCTGAGTTTGATATAAGAACTTACCAAAGGGAAGGACTTCGTTATTGGTCGTTTATCGGTCAAAAGAACAGTCATAAACAGACGGTCAGCAGTTCAAAAATCGAGTCGGTTCAACCGGCAGTCATGGAAGAAAACCGGTCAGAAAGTTCCGGCGAAAGGAATACCTATCGACCAAAATCTCTGAGGAACCTGACTGGATAACCTGTATTCCGGGAAGCTCTGATTTGACAGATCGAAAGTCTGATAATCCGCCTCTCAAGGTGATTTGTTTATACGGGATTTAACACCGGACTTCAGCCAGACAAGAGCTGTTTTTTGCGACTGACAGATCTGTATAACTGCGAACAGTATCCTAAATGAATTAGGATACATTTCTTACGAAGGGCAAAATCTTAACAAAGTGCCAACATATATTATATTGGTGGCACTTGTTTAATAATTTACAAATTTTCACGAAACACCGCCGGAGCAGATACCCTAAAACAGCCTAATTTTTTAAGACTGTCACCAATATAGATAGTTTATGTAAGTGACGATAAAGCTACACTATAGGTTTTTGGGGCTAAACATCTTGCATAAACGGTGAAATACTATAGAATGGCTGTTTTGAAATAACCACACAAGGAACATAGTAAAAATGGCAGACATAGACGAACTTATAAAATATGAGAGTGTTGAACTCAGGAACGAAACTGACAGATCAGAAATCAAGAAAATGATTACCGATTCCATCGCCAAACTGGAAGCTGAACTGGTAGAGATTCAGCGCATGATTCAGGTTGAAGCGTTGTACCAAATCGACTATTTCAATTTCGCTGTTGACCAGCTTTTTGACAAAAAGGATAAGCCGTTTTTAAACTGCAACGTGCGCCACAATCAAAATTCAGTGTCTATCTATTGGCAGAAAGCACGAGTATTCAATAACCCTAAAACGGGCAAAAAGCAGGTCATTTTCAACTACATCAAAATGCGGAATAAAGACGGTTACTCCCCATTGGATTTTAAAAGCGAAGCTCCAGATGTGCAGGAAATCGCCTGCTCAGTTGAGGATGATTTTAAGCTGCTGAGAAAGGGTTTACGACAGATCACCGAAATCAAAAAAGAAATATCAAAATTATCAACAATCGTCAAAAATGAAAATTTCGGAAAATAACAAATTTTAAAAAAACACACAAAAAATAAAAAACTCACTATTTTCTAATTTTTGAAAATAATGAGTTTTGTTTTATAAAATCAATTTTATTTTAAAGTTGTAATTCTTCTTTTGTGAAAACTCGGTTTTTATCTTCGCGTTTTTCAAGCAGTTTTCTAATTCGGTAACGTAGGATATTATCTGAAACTCCGTAGAACTCAGCCGCTTCACGCACCGATTCAAAAAACACATCATCAATGGTTACGGATTTAATTTTCGGCTTTTGGAGCGCAAAAGCTAGGTCATATCCCATACGCAATCTACCACGAACAAATGTTTCAGAAACTTGGTAAAAGTTACACAAACTTCTGAATGTCGAGAATGTCCGACCGTCAAATTCGATAGTACCGGTTGTATATTTTCTAATCGGTTCGTCAAACGCTTCCTGCTCAGTCATTCCCTCGTTGACGCGCTTATAAATGGTTGATTTCTTCACTCCTTTTTTGTTTATGGCAGATCGTAAACTTCGATACAGCTTTTCATTTTTCCCGTCAGGGTCAGCAAGGAATAACGGGTTCATTTTATTTAACCTCTAGTTTCTTCCTGCGAACCAGTGCAAAGAAAATCAGCACGGTGAAAAACCACGTCATAGCAACAGCGATGATTGGATAGGTCATAAGTTCAGAACCGTATAGGTCACGAGTGGCCCATGAAAGTTTGTATAATTTATCCGGCTCTAGTAAAAATATTAAAATTCCGATGATGCCACCTGCGATTGCAGTCGGAACTGCAAACAGAGCTGTCTTTTGCAGACCTGTCAGATCGGAAAACAGGTTTGGTTTACCCTTCGCCAAATTTGCTGCCAGATTTGACAGATCGGGATTTTGAGATGCACCGTTTTGGGCTTGCTGAGTTTCGTCAGTCATAAAAACACTTCCTCTTGGTTGTAAATAAAAACTAAATGTCCCCGAATTATTCAGGGACACATCTAAATCAAATTATTCGACTATACGATTACCACTTTCCACTTTAGGAAATCAATTCCGTATTTTCTGATTTTGTTAGAGAGCCTTAATGCAAACTCTTTAAATCTTCTCGGCTTCCACCGATAAGCCGGAGTGTAAGCATTTACTTCTATATAACCTTGTTCGTCTTCGGCAACCACTACCACACGACCTTTTTCAAGGGTAAAACAAATCGTTACCTCACCGACTTTATATTCCCTTAAATTATCAGGCTTGTCGTTAGGGATAACTTTTCTTTTCATAAATACCCCCTTACGCAAAAATTGTTTTGCCGTTCAACTCAAAGGCTAGATCGGTCTTTTTAACCAACTTACCGTCATTGTCATACAGTTCACAGACTGTAATTTCATCACCGTAATATCCGGCAAGGTTTGTGTCCATTTGACGGAAAGCATTTTCAGCTTCCACTTGGTCAGAAATAACGATTGACCAACCGATATTGGCGTTGAGTATGCGGATAACTTCATCAGCACTAACGCCCTTTGTATTTACTTTCTTAACTCTTATTTCCATTTTGTACTCCTTAATTAATCTAACAAACCATCGTAATAGTTTTTGTCTTTTTTAAGGGCCGCTTCTAAGATCGGTCTTAATTCCAACGGCAAATCTGTTCTCATAAGTACCCCGATATGGGTCATTATGTCATTCCACCTACGATCTTCGTAATATCTCCAACCGCCTCTGTAACACTCTAGGGTGATCTGTTCTCCGGTGTCGGATGACCAAATTTTTACTGATACGCGACCGTCAGCGTAACCGATTGAGTCAGGTGTGAAGATGTAATCTACACCATTAAAGCGAACCTCGTAACATCTCTTGTGTTCGTTCCAAAAGTCTTCTTCACAAAAACTGTTCTCGTCAAATTGATTAAATGAGTACATCATAAAGCTATATTCCTTTTATTTTTTTTATTTAATTATGTTTATTTCAACAAATTTCCAAATTGCAAAAATGTTGATATGTATATAATACAACTTTTTGATATAAATACAATAAGTTTTTTAATTATTTGATTAATGATTGATCAAACGATCAACTTTGTCACGATAGCCTTTTTCAAAGGTTTCGTAAGGTACTGTCCATGTAAATTTACTGATGAAATTCTTAAACTCGCTCAGATATTTCCCCTCTGACAGATCTGATTTTTTATGAGTCAACACTTCAGCGTCAATGTAGTTCTGGTAATCCACATAAAACACAAGTTTACTTGTTTTGTCAGATCTGCCTTTAATGTTCAACTCCAAACGTGAGTGTCCGGTCTTGAAAAGTTCTCGTCTGATAACCTCGTCTATACCGGCATAGCCTATCAATGCTCGGATAGCCACAAGTTTGTACCGGTTAAACACTTCCTTTGGTTGTGCTATTTCAATGTGTCGGACTTTCGAGCGAGAAGTCACGCCTACACACTCTGAACCTAATCGGGCAATCTCGTCAGGAAGATAACGTGACAACGGCAGATCTTTCTCAATCTTTCGAGATGCAATCTGAGAATATTGCTTCGTAGCCAAAAGATTCGCAATCGGCTCGTAGAGTTTCTCGAACTCGGAATACAGACCTGCCAAAGAGTCAGCAGACATAAATAGGAACGGACAGATCTCAACCGTCTGACGCGAAAACGAAGATACATTTTTTTCAAGGAAGGCGAACACTTCCGCCGGATTAAACCAAATCAGCTCCGTGTCAGATCGTTGCAGGGCCAGATTCGCGACAGCTCTCCAGTTGGTTCGACTGCCTGCACCCTGCACCATGATGTGTGGAACATTGGATGTAATATATTCGCTGACCCATGCCCGTTTCACTTTGAGGAAGTTACAGATCTGAGCGATGCTCATGGTGTGGGTGAATTTCAAAGCGTGGAGCAATTCATCGAAAGACTCCATTCTGATTAAATTGTCGGTTTTCATTGGTGTTACCTATCTTATGTTGTTCATACAGCTAACATATTATAAAATTAAAAATCCCACTATAGACAGATCAAATTTTTGATAGAATTGACGGACTTGAGGAGATATAACATGGACATAAACAACAAGCGTATTTTGGCAACGAGCGTTCTAATCCTTTTGGTATGTGGCGTATATTTATTCGTGCTGGAAAAAGACATCAAGGAAATGCGGGAACAGAACCGACAGATCTTAAATTCCCTGGGCGAACTCAACTCGAAAGTAAACACACTGGAACAAAATACAAAAACCAAAATGCGAGAAGAAATCGAAGCGTACATCAAGGAGCAGGAAGAAAAGGAACAACTTGCCAAAGATAAACTTGACGCTGAGATTGCAGAGCGACTTTTGGCAGATCAAAAAGCCCGACAGGAACAGCATGACTCCAGTGCCGACATACCGTTAGTGGCTTATGACGCAGGCGATAAAATTTACGGTTCACCTAAAGCTGAAATGAGCATATATGTATTTTCAGACCTAGACTGCCCTTATTGCGCACGAATGAATCATCAGGTGAAACAACTGATTGACAGTTCCAAAGGGAATGTGAATCTTGTGTACCGACACTTTCCGTTACAGTTACATGGTGAGCAGGCGGTTATAAAAGGCATGATGGCTGAATGTGCAAACAAGCATTTTGGAAACGAGAAGTTTTGGCTGGCGATTGATGATTTGTATGACGGGATGGGTTATGAAGATTTCAAGAAAAAATACAATCTGACAGATCAGCAGCTAAAAGACTGCCTGAAAGACAAGTCCCTTCAGAACATACTGATTTCGCAGGCTCGCGAGGGAGAGGAACTGGATGTGGTGTCCACTCCGACATTTTTCATTCTTGACAGATCTAGCAATCAAAAAGCGATGGTGACAGACGTTCAACACGCCGGTCAACTGAAAGAGGTTATCGGGAAACTGGTTCTTCAAAGACCTGCAAGGCAGATAACAGAGCAGGAAAACAAATAAACCTTCCTTTGGTTGTGAATACGAAAAAAGCCTCCTTTCGGGAGGCTTTGATTTCTCTAACAAAATTAATTAAGGAATAATTAATGAATTTTTAGTAAATTCTTTGTGCGCCGGTTGGGGCGTAATGTTGTCAAAACTCCCATAGACTAAATCCCTTTGTCACTTCGTCAAACTGTTCCTGAGTTACAAACTGGTCAATGATATTGCATTGAGTTGAATAGTAATCACAATCAATCCATGATTTACCTAGATTGTATAGCTGAAATTTTGAGTCTGAAGCTACAACATAATAATATGTATCAGGCTCTAACAGACTTTCTAGCTTTTGTCTGTCAATTTTAAATTTTTTGCATTTATCAATCTTTGAAAGAATATCTTCCATATCTCCGAACAATGCAAAAAAACCGAATTTTTTCTGCCATTTTTTACTGTTTTCAGACTCGAAAAGCTCTTTTATTGCATAATCTAATATATCGTCTTTCAAGTCCTGAACTAAATCTTGGTGGTTACTGTAATCTTCAACATAGGAAGCCAAATCAGGGATTTCACCAAAACTGTCTGAGTCCTCATAGAAATAGAACTCACAATCTGAATTTTCAACCTTTTTAATTTTTTCCTGAAATTCTTCCTGCTCATAAGGGAGATAGGCTTCCAATTCTACCTGACGAAGATTTTTTAAAACTTCGGATTTACGGCTGATAATCTGCAAAGCGTAATCGTCAGGCAGATCTGCGATTTCCCACATAATCATTTCATCGGACAATTTGATTTCGATATTGTTTAAAGCCATTTTGTTAAAATCCTCTCAGTCTGAAATCCTTTGCCACTTCGTCAAACTGTTCCTGAGTGACGAACTGATCAAGTATATCGCACCGTGCTGAATTATAATCACGACCGATAAAACTGCACTCTAGATCGTAAATCATATAATCATCGCCAAATATAACCATGTAGTAATAGCTTTGCTCGTCAAGCTGTCCCTCAAGTACATTTCGGTCTATTGTCAGATCTGAGCGTTTATCTAGCGCACTGAAAATATCTTCAGTGTAACCCTCAATAACTTCAAAACCGCATTTTTTCTGTAAATCAGAACAATTATTGGACTCGAAAAACTTCCAAAGGACAAAATCTAAAATATCGTCTTCGATTTCTTCTAACGCTTTGGAAAATCCCGCGTCAGAAATAAAAGAATACAAATAAGGAACTTCATAACAGTGGAAAGAATAATTATATTTTTCAAAAGAAAATAACTCACACTCTGATTTTGTTACATCGTCTATTACCTCTTGTATTTCTTCTTTTTCTTCTTCGTCTGTTTCTATATCTTTTTCATCATTAAGAAGCCCCAAAACATCTTCCTTATGGTAAAGAGTATCGAGTGTCGGATCTTCTGTCTTACATACAAAATCCCACAAAACATTATCGGACAATTTGATTTCGATATTTTTTAAAGCCATTTTCTTACACCAAAATAACACTCTTACTAATTGCCCCTATTCCTCAAAATAGGGGCTTTAACACACTTATCACTTATAGTTTTTAGAACGGTATATCGTCAAGTGGGTCGGTTTCACCGAAGTTACCTTGTTGTTCCTGCTGTGGAGACAGAACATAAGGGGACTGCTGTGGTGCTGTTGCAGGCTGTTGAGGTGCTACCGGTGCAGATTGAACCGGCTGTGCATAGCTTGTCTGCGGTGCTTGCGCATAACTTGTCTGTGGTTGAGTCTGTGCATAAGGTGACTGCTGAACCGGCTGAGTATATGCAGGCTGTTGTGGTGCTACCGGCTGTGCATAGTTAGTATGTGGGGCTTGTGCATAAGTAGTCTGCGGTGCTGGTGCTGGCTGATTCTGCGCCTGCTCCGGCTTACCGCCGAGCATTTGCATTGTACTTCCGATAACCTCGGTAACATATCTATCAATGCCCTGATTGTCCTTATATGAACGGGTCTGTAATTTACCCTCGACATACACAAGGGAACCCTTGTGTAAGTATTTCTGAGCAACATCGGCTGTGCCGTTGAAAAGCACAACTCTTACCCACTCGGTTTTTGACTGCTGAACTCCCTGAGAATCCTTAAATCTGTCGGTACAGCCAACATTGAAGTTGGCAATTAAAACACCGTTCTGAGTTTGAGAAATCTTCGGATCTGCGCCTAAGTTACCAATGATTTGAACCTTATTTAAACTAGCCATAATTATTCCTTAATAACTAAAAATTAACAATTAAACGTGTTTTTCAAATTTATGAATACATTATAGCACTGTTTAGATAAATGTCAATAACAAATAATATATTTTTATTGTATATTTTAGAATTATTTTATTTTAGGGCAGGAAACTCCTGATTTTGGTTGTTTGGTAATAGAAACTATGTGTTTTTGAGCTTGTGTCAGATCTTGTTTTTTGCAGAACGATGTCCATGCGCTGAGATAATCCTGATAGGTAAAATCAGGCTTTGAACAGCTAGAGATAGTCACCGGCAGATCTTGTTCTCCGTGGTTGTTGATATAAATAAAATCAGCTTGGGTCATGTTCCGACCTGAGTTGCAGTAATGGTTCCAATGCAGTAAATCATAAACCGACAGATCGCCACTGGTGCGTGTTCCTGCGATTGTTGTGCCTGATGATGACTGCGGATTGATTTTAACCGCCTGAGCCGGTTTAACCTTTCTTGGATTGTAAAGATTCCATATATAATCATTGGATTTCTTAATCGGAGCTGAATTAAGTGTATGCTCCCAACCTCGCTCTCTGAATGACGCACCGGCACTGTCGGTATTGAAGTAAGCATTTCCTAAATCATGCTGAACATTATCCTGAACAAGCACTTCGTACACGTCAATGTAATGACTACAACGTTTTTTACCGTCTTTATCTTTTTTGCTGTCATAGTAGTAACGTGTAACAGTTACGCGACCGTCTTTGAAAGCTGGCTTTTTGTCCTTGTCGTTATTATGTACATAGGCCATTTTTTCAATCTGGTCAGCAGTCAGCTTGGTTGAGGCTGTTATTTCCTTGCGGTATTCCTCGGCAACCACCGGCAGATCATCGTTATGGTAGATAACAACATATTTCTGGTACTCGTAACACATCTTGTTTGAACAGCCTGAAATCAAAGCAACCGTGGCAGACAGTAAAGCGATGTTAAGTTTTTTCATTTATTTTTTATCTCCTTGAAATATCCGCACATTGTAAACAAAAATACCGTTTTTGTATAAATTTGTTTGGTTCTTATTCGGCACATCTTGTTTTGGTCTATAATTCATATAAACAGACATGAACAATTAAAAGTTATTCATTATGAAAACAATATATTTACACCATTATTACATTCCTAAACAAGCCTTTGGGTGTACCTATCTCACCAACTTCCATGAAGAATTTGATAACGCAGACCATGAGGGCGTTGAAGCTATACTTGAAACTTACAACAGACTTTATGACCAGTGGAAAGAAAATTCCATATACATCAAAGAGCTTATGTACGTTTTAAATCATCGCTGTACCTATTGGAGTAATGAAACTACAAAAGATTCCAAAAATCGTAAAGCAATCGAATATTCATTTACCTATTTAGATCTGTTTGAAAAATTGGATGAACTTTTATATGGCCCAGATAGCATCGAAGATGCTATTGATCTTTAGGTTTTCATTATGACAACAATATACATGCACCGCTATTTTGTACCCAAAAAGAGTTATTTGGGATGCGAATATTTAATGAATTTTCACGAAGATTTTGACAATGCTGATCATGTCGGCACGGATGCAATTTTGGAAACATATAACAGATTGTTTGATGAACACAAGGAAAATCGAAACATGTTAATAGAGTTGTCCCATGTATTAAATCACAGAGTTATGTTTTGGGATAAAATGATAAATCAAGAACCTGAAAACTCTAAACCGGCAGAGTTTATACGCATATATTTAGAACTTTTTTATAAATTACACCACTATTTAACAAGGCAAAACTTTTACGGAAAAAGGGAAAACTGGCAAATCATAGAATAACTATCCTAAATAGTTTAGGTTACTTTGTTGATGGAAAGGAGAGTTACCACTCTCCTTTTTAGTTTTCGGCAGATCTAATTTTCGTTTAGAACATGAACAAATATTTGTGTACAATACAGCTTTCAAAAGAAAATTTCCAAAATTCATAAAATGTTTCAGAAACTAATAAAATTTGCTACAGAGATTATGCAGGGACAGCGAACAGAAGTTGCTGTTCCAACAACAGAAGAACAAACCAAAGGGGAAGTGTCCGTTCCGACAGAAGATGTTGACGATGGCACTCCGCGCTATCCACCGTTCAAGCGAGGTTTACCTGCCTCAACACCTGCTCAAATCATAAAATCTCAGGGAGATTTGATTTGGCGGATCAAAATGGTGACAGGACTGAGCGAAGGCGAGTTTGACCGGTATGTAATGCCGGTAATTATCAATTACGCTAAGTTTGTTCACCTACTGCCTGCGTCTGAAAAACATCATCATAGAGGAATAGGCGGTCTGTTCCGACACGGGCTTGAAGTTGCGCGTTGGTCAGTGCAGATAGCGTCACAACATATCCTAGCGAGAGATCTAGATCCTGAACTGCGCAAGAAGAACGAGCCGAAATGGTTGGTCTGCTGTTGCATAGCAGGACTGTTGCATGACTGTGGCAAACCAATCAGCGATATATCTGTCAGATCAGAAGATGGCGAGATTACATGGTGTCCGTGGAACTGCGACATATACACATGGACTCAAAAACAT
>Ga0256407_10014683_pt1 | contig 10244 bp, 11 predicted proteins | sample RumenRJG_04DNA_FD_193489 | JGI IMG/M metagenome (GOLD analysis project Ga0256407, IMG submission 193489) | Bovine rumen microbial communities from Lethbridge, Alberta, Canada - RJG_04 | ecosystem: Host-associated > Mammals > Digestive system > Stomach > Rumen | place: Canada: Alberta... | reverse complement strand
GAATAATCTATTTGGGCGATGCCAATCATGATTATCAGATATCATTATCCTCACTAAAAGGACCTAAAGGCGATACCGGTGCAACTGAGCCGGTCAATCTTGTCTCAACATTGGATACTACAGACACAACTAATGCAGTAACCAATAATGCAATAGCTACAGCTATTCAGGACGTTACAAACCAGATTGGAACAATAACCTCTGCGCAACAAAGTAATTTAACATTGCTTGGGAGTTAGACAATGACTTATACAGCCCCAGACCTTTCAGAAATTCTAGAAAATGAACAGACAATGAATACACGTTTAAGTTCATGTAAAAGTCAATTACAAAGCATTTTAACAAATGAAGAAATTGGATATACTTCAGGTGACGGCATAATTCCACTGATTAGAAAATTGCCCTATCCTGTTCCAACTTCAATTGAATTGTATGGAACAAAGGAATTTTTAACCAAAGATGGTCCCCAATCATATTATAAACACATGGATTTGTATCCGGTTGTTAGAGATCAAAAAGGAAATGCAATGAATAATGTTTCAGTAACAATACGAAGAAGAGCCGGAACCACTTCAGGCGCATGGACTACTTTAGGTACAATAACAACAGGTAATGAATTAACAGTAACACCAGCATCCAATAATGGAAAATTCAGATATGAAGCTTACGTTACTAATAACAGTAACATTTCAATACATGAAGATATTCCAAATTATTACATGTGCTATCCTGCAGGTGATTATGGAGAATATCTGGAAGGTATTGTGGATTATTCACACCCATTGACTACAAGCAATTGTAGAATTGACACAGAGGATTTCTCAATGGGAGCGAATTATATAAGTCTTTATGCTCAAAGTGCAGGAACAATGTATGCTGTATTTCCATTAAGATATTATCCTCCATTGACTGGCGTTAATTCAAATACAAATATTAGAATTGGGTTTGATATAACCAGAGGAAACGTTCCCGTTGCAACCAAAATCATAGGAATTGGGACAGGAATGTATAATGCATCAGAAAGTTATGGTGGATCCTTAGGATTATTTTTAGATGCATCTGATGGCGATTCTCTCACATCAAGAGATATGAGTTTTGTTCCAGGCTGGACTGAAGACCATGGATTTACTGAAAGTGGAGTAAGCAAGGAATGTTATATTGAGATTAGCGGAACCAGTAATGGTGGTTATCCATATATATATGGAGAAGGTGGCGAACCGTCTGATTATATGCCCTATTGGTATGGCCAGTATATAGGAACACCAGTTGTTCTTGCATGGGCTTATAATGTCGCAGCCAATGAAAGAGTCAGATTAAGAATGAAATATATCACAGCAGTTACACCATGAGATGATAATAATGAGTATTGCAAGTAATGTTATAGAAGAAAACAATAGATTAAGAGCAGCCAGAACATTGTTAAGGGAAAAATTAACTCTCAATAATGTTCACTGGGAAGATTCAGACACAATATTTGAATTGCTGGCCAGATGGGCAAATACCAATGATGAATTGATAATTCAATATATTCATCCCAATTCATGCTTTTCAGGGAATACTGTGGAGTTCGGAGCAAAAATAACAATCTATGATGATAATGATGATGAAGTTGGAGTCAGTGACGTACCGGTAACAATCATTATAAATGGTCAAACTCGCACTGTTTTAACTGACAATAACGGAATAGCAAAGCAATCCGTCACTGTCGGATCTATTGGCTCAAGTATTGAAGCCACAGTTTATGCAGGAACCGACAGCAATAGCTGGTCTTATGAAGCAATATCATTCTACTTCTCTGAAGACAGTAAGACTGTTGATTCATATACTGTAGTAAAACATCCAAGCTCAGCAACATTAACAAGCAGATCTTATGAATTTGATTCCAACTATAATGATTATGGAGTTAAAGTTTCAAAAGAGGTAGCCAGTACTAGTGCAATATATCTGATTCCAACAGATTTAATCAATGGAATTGATGCTACAGAATACGGCATTCACATGCAGGCTAAAATAGTTGTCAAATACGGAAGCTCTTCCGGATGGGCTTGCGGTATCGGATTACTGGCCAATAAATCATTGTCCCACTATAGAGATACAAACATTTTAGAACTGGGAGCTTATCCTGGTAAAAAAGGTTTAAGATATTCCACAAGTGATCATGTCATAAGGGATTTGAACGTTACTTCCGGGCAATTGACATTAAATAGTCTATGGTACACTTTTGATTTATATTATAAAGATGGAAATATTAAGGCAACAATTAAAAATGGCAGTACAACTGTTTATTCATATGAAGGAACCACATTAACATTTGAAACTGCATATCCATTTTTAACCATCTATGATTATGGTGGACAAATGATATTCAACAATGTTGCTGTTGAAGAGTGGGACGGTGAATAAATATGGCTGATACAGAATGGATTGAAATTGGAAGAGTGATTGGAGATACTGGACCAAAAGGAGAAAAAGGTGACACAGGCATTGGAACAACAATCAAAGGCAGTTATAATAGCTATGCCGATTTGATAGCTGACCATCCAACCGGCAGTGGTACTGATGCTTACATTATCGATGGTGAACTATACTACTGGAACGTTGATGAAAACAAATGGAGGAGTGCAGGTTCAATAAAAGGAAATACAGGCGATAAAGGTGAAAAAGGAGATAAGGGCGACACTGGTGCGAAAGACGATACAGGTAACACAGGAAAGACTGGATCAACTGGAAGCAAAGGAGACACTGGAGCTAAGGGAGATACTGGAGACACAGGACCTCGTGGAGATACTGGACCGGCAGGGTCGACTGGCGACACCGGAGCTACTGGCGCTGGTCTTAATATTAAAGGTTCGTATAATACTTATGAGGAATTAATTAATGACCATCCGACCGGTAATGGCGGCGATTGCTATTTGGTAAACGGTTCTCTTTATGTCTGGAAGGATAATGCTTGGGAAAATGTGGGAAATATAAAAGGAGAAAAAGGAGACGCTGGAGTCAAAGGCGATACAGGTGATACTGGTCAAACGGGTGAACGTGGCGAGAAGGGTGATACTGGTAAAGCATTTGAATATTCAGATTTCACACCAGAACAACTGGCCAATCTAAAAGGTAAAAAAGGTGATGCTGGTGATGCAGGTGCAACAGGTGCAACAGGAGATAAGGGTGATACTGGAGCAACCGGAAAAACAGGTCCAAAAGGAGATACCGGGGATAGAGGTCCCAAAGGTGATGCTGGAATAGGTAGTGATGAGGAAGCAGGATGGAAACTTCCTGTAGATGAAATAAGAACAACAAACACACTGCCTTCAAGTGTTGGCAAAGGTTATCGTGTAGCTATTGTCACCAGTTCACTAATGGCCATCAAAGAATACAACGGAACATCATGGGATGTTGAGTCTCTTGATCCGTACAGTGTAATTCCATTGAAACATTCCGGAAGCATACAGATGTATTTGGCCAAATCTTCAGAGCCAGTTTACATGGGTGTTGAATATGGTATTTTCGGTAAATTCAGATTCATGACACAGGTTGCATATGATGCATTGGATAGCTATGATGAGGATACAATTTATTTTGTAAGAAGTTAATAAGTGATAGTATGGAATTGTCGGATGAAATGTTAATGGAAATTAGCTATGTAAAGATTTCGAAGTATAGGGAAAAAGTAATGAAATCTTTAGATGGGGAAGTAAAGATACCTTCCTAAATTGCAAGAGATTCAGGGATTAGAACAAATCATATTTCAAAAGTTCTGTCGGAATTAAAAGCACATGCACTTGTTGAATGCATTAATCCTGAAGCTAGGAAAGGTAGATTGTATAGGTTGACAGATAAAGGTGATGAGTTAGTAAAAAATATGGAATAGTAAATTCTTGAGTGGATTTTAAAAATGTTTATTTTATTGAAAGAATTATTTGAAAGAGATAATGTTCATTTTCCATAATGGTTATCATATGAACATTTGGAAGAAGATTGGAAAGATAGTAAATATTTTTTTGAAAGAAACAAACATGTTTGGAGTCTTAAAACTCCATTAAAAATGTTCAAATAACTTTTGATGGAACTGAATACCATTTCATAGCTTTTGATGAAGATGGTTATGTAATGTTTGATAATGGCGCTACTGAAGAATATGTAATTCAACATTAAATTTTTATTTGTTTCATATTTTTATTAAACACATTTTATGATCTTTCTCATTTTTACCATGCTAACATCAACAATATTATTATCAGTATATAAAATTACAAGTTGAAAGCAATAATCGACTACATATAAAAAATCATTTATAAGTCTTTATTCAATTAATAATTGTGATTAAAATGAATAAAAATAAAATAAGGATTTATGATGAACTTGAAGGTGATGAAAAAGAAGTACTTGATGTCTTTAGACAAATGAAACTAATTTCATATTACAATAGATTCAAATTATACAAATATAATGTTGAAAATTTGATAGCAGATTATGAGCAGCTTATGAAATTACGCGAAGAAATCCAAGTCTAATACTTTTCGCTCCATAATGAATTACTAGCTGAAGAGTTAATTGAAGGAGAACTTGATGCTAGGGAATTGGGAATTACCAAGGAACATGAAAATGAAGTTTGGGATTCTGAGTTAAGAATAATAAGTGATTTTAAAGTCAATTTTGATAGGGCTATTAAATGATTGAATCTGGTGAAGCTGAACAGAGTATTATTGATGCAGAAATTGGCGATAGAAAAAGTAAATTTGACCAGTGAATCGGAACATTCAATTGAATTGAGTACCTGATAGTTTAAGCATCTATTACTTTTTATTTATCTTATTTGTTCATGATTAATTTCATCATGACTTTAGAAGAAAAAAATCATAATTAATAGGCTTGTTATTCATTTAATTTAAAATTATTAATATATCTTTTAGAGTTAGACCTATAGGGCGAGGTATCTTCTTCAATTGAGAAATTTAAATTACAATTAACTCTTAAATAGGATAATAATATAATTTCCACTATTTCTTCAAAGAATTCTGCTTGATTAACAATATCTTTTAAACAATCAGCCAAATATAATCTTTGATTAATATCATCATACATTATGTCTATTAGTCTCACTTGAGATTCTTTATGGAAAACTTTTTTTGCATTAGTTTTAAGTTTTTTTACTAATTCATCAATATCTTTAGAGGTTAATTCAAATTTACCGGAATGTATGATTTTATTTCTATAAACTTCAATAGTAGTAACAACATAATTTGTTTTGAAAAAATTTAGAATAAGAACAACATCTCTTTTAGTATAATCATATGATAAAAATTCATTTTCAATATTTTTTAGAATAAGAAAAATTTCTTTTTGTAGAAATTCTAAAATTTTACTAGTATCTAATTTTAAGTCAATAAATCGTTTTGTTAAAGCTTTGTTAAAATTAACTCTTTGATTTTTCTTTGAATCATCATATTTATTATTTTTAAAAACTTCCATAAATGCAGAGCATAATATTAATCTTACTTCCAGATATGATTCATTTTTAATCCAAACATAATAATCTAATAAATAATCTATGTCAATTGCATCGTTCTTACTCTCGCAATAATTATCATATACTGAATTAATAAAATTTATAAAATTTATAGATATGTCTTTGAAAATAGAGGTGCCTTTAATTTTATGAATGTTTTTTGATTTAATTCTGATTTCTAGTTTTTTGTTTTCATATTCGATAATTTTCATTCTTGAAGGTAATAAATTAGAATCATAAAAACGAAATAATCCATCAAAATTATTAATAATCTCTATGAATTTTTCTTCATTATCATTAAATTCATAATATAAAAGTGAATCCTTATTTAAAAGTTGATTAAATGATTCTTTTTGTTTATCAAATAACTCATTAAATTTTAAAATAGACTCAATAGTTTCATCTTCTTTTTCAAAATCTTGAGTATTGCAAGACTTTAAATATATTTTATTGAGTTTTTCCGATTTGAATTTTTGATAATATGGATGATAAAGATTTTCATATTCTAAAATGGACCATACCTTTTTTGTTCCATTTTTTGCCACATAACCCTTATGAGTAAAAATTATTTCATCACAGGTTCCAACAACTCTATGAGTATATCCGCTCATATCCAATACATCGTCAGTTATGTGAAAACCATGAATAGTAATGTCGTATTCATCAGTAGAACATTTAATATTAAATTTTACATTATTACACTCATTGAACCTCATGCAAAATGGAGCCAAAATCTCAAAAACATGAATTTTACATGAAATTGTGATTGAATCATAAATATCTATGTTAATATTTGACAACTTAAAGTACTTTTTATTTTCATGAAACAATTTTCCATCATTGATTTTAAAATAATAATGGCCTTCCTCATTTTTTTTAAAATTTAATTTGGGAATAATTGGAATTTTATAGCAACACATAACAATTCACTAAAACTTTTTATTAGACTAATGGAAAATACTTTGATTTAAATCATTAATTTATTAAATATTTATTTTAAACCCTATAAACTATTTTATATGTCTGATGTCTTCTATTACCATATATTTATTTTTCAACCGGTTAATGTTAACCTTGCTAAACTTTAAAAAAGTAGCTATTATATATAAATATTTATATATTATAAATAATAAATTATATAATAAATTAAGTGGAGGATAATAATGGCAGATTCTATAATATTACTTGAAGAAAGAAAAGAGGTAACAACTTTCCTATTAGATGAAGGTACAATCACCGCAACAACCGTTACAACTCCAACTGGTGAAACTCCAGGTTATGAATATGCAGGAGACAAAATCAAAGTTGATGACGCCGTAACATTATCAGCTAACTCAGATATAGGAAAACCTACAGTTAAAAAATACACTGCAGCTCAAGGCGAAATCATTTTGGGTGTTGCAGTTAACGATCCCGTAACCATGACTGGCGGCAGAAGAAAAACATCAATATTGGTATTGGGTCATTTATTCAGATTGAAATTAGCCTCAGGTTTGTCAAACATTGCCGTTAATGATAGGATAGCTTTAAGCAGTACTGGAGCCATCAAATCTCAAGACGGTGAGTTCATTGCAATGCATCCTGTGGAAAGTTCAGACGATTACAATTACATTGAAGTATTCAGACCATATGACATAGGTGATGCTTAAATGATAACCAAAGGAAATGATACTAAAGTGCAAAATGAGGTAATAGCTCAAACTATTACTGACGAATCAGCTAAAAGATTAAGGCTAGCCAGACTCTTTCCAAAACAGGAAATTAAAGAGAACTCTGATTATTATACTTACTTCAGACAAAACATCAATTTGGACGATGCTATAAAACATGGCCTTCTAGGTGAAGCAAAAGATTTAGCGCCGGGAGCATCCCTGCAAGAACTCAATATCAGAAAACCTGTAACCGACACCATCAGCATTGATACGGCAGGTGGTGTCTTAAACGTCAACAAGGATGTTTTTGACAGTGACAGAATATCCTTTGAGGACTTGCTTGCAGATGTAGCAACACTCATCGCCAACAAGATTGAATATAACATCTACGACACCATCGTCAGCTCACCTAAGGTTCCGAAATACAATACAACTCAAACCGAAGACACCATGGAGGCATTTGGCCAGTTCGTCATCAAGGCACAGGAAGCATTCAAGGGAAAATCCGGTGCAGGTGCTGATTTGACAATAATAGTCGAGTCATACAGGACATTAAGCTACATCAAACAGTTGGCTTATGTATCAAACAAGTCAGTGCAGCCTATAGAAGAGATACAGGCTTACTACGGTGTTGACAACATTGACTTTTTGGGAACAACCCATGCAGATGGCGGATCAATGCTCGGCGAAAAGGATTACATTGCATTTGACATCAGAAACGCTCCATTGACAGTACTTTATTCTAAATCTTCAGGAACCACTGTTGCGCCGATTACCTCTGATCCTGAAATTGCTGACTTCTATCCAATCATTGAAATCATGAGAAAGGACATCTACGATGAGCTTCCGCAATACACAAAGCTCTTCATACAAAGTAAAGTTGGAGTATTGTTAAATAAACCGCATCTTGCACTGACAGGTACATGCAGACCATAGGAGGAATAATTAATGCTTACAAAAGGAAATAATGCTAAAGTTCAAGACGAAGTAATGGCACAGATTGTAGCAGACACTTCAGCCAAATGGATGAAATTCACAAGACTTATTCCAAAGCAGGAAATCGAGGAAAACTCTCAATACTACACTTACATGTCCCAAAGAGTCAACATCGATGAAATAATCGACAAGGGACAATTGGGTGAAGCTAAAGACATTGCACCTGGTGCAACTTTGCAGGAGCTGAACGTGAGAAAGCCTGTCAGCGACACAGTATCCATTGACACTATCGGTGGTGTTTTGAATGTTTCCGCTCAGATGCTTGACTCCAATCTAATCAGCGTTCACGACATGCTGCAGGATGTTGGCATTCTCATAGGCAGAAGTATAGAACAAGCTGCTATTAACATGATTTTAAACAATGATAAAGTGCCGACTTATAATTATACTGCCGGTGATGACAGTGGAGTTACAATCCTTAAGACTCAGGAAAAGTTCAAGGAATCAGCCGGAAGCTACTGCAACTTAAACAGCATGGCTGTCAACTACAAGTCATTGACTACATTAAAATCAGACATGTTTGCCAACAACAAGAAAGTTGAACCGATTGAGGTCATCAAATCATATTATGGTGTTGATAATATTGATTTACTGGGAACTGCCGTCTGTGATGGAGGATCTGAAATCGATGATAAGCTCTATATTGGAATGGACTACCAGAATCCCGGTATGAAACTTCTGTACTCAAGAATTTCAGGAACAACCGTTGCACCCCTTGGACCTGACGGAGACATATATGATTTCTATCCATTGATTGAATTCATGCGTAAGGACATCCGTGATGAACTACCGATGTATACAAAGCTTTTTATACTCACCTCAGTCGGTGTTTTGATGAATGCACCTAACCGTATAATTAAAGGTAAATTCAGAGCATAATTTAACTCTAAATCTTTGATAAGTGGGGAGGATTCCCCGCTTCAACTATTTATTTATTAAGTAGCTATATTATATAATAGGAGCTATAAACATGAAATTATTTTTAGATAGTGAAAATTCGTGTGCGACTACAATAACAGTCAAAGGTAAAGAAATAACTTTATTGTTAATTGAATCAAGTATATTAATTGATAGTTCTCAAATAGCCAAGATTTTTGACAAGAAAGAAAAGACTGTAACTACTAAAGTTCAGAAATCCAACTTGGAGAAATATGAAACGGAAAATGTGAAAATATTAAAAAGTTATGGGTTGATGAATCCTGATGCAGTCAAACCAAGACCATTCTATGATTTAAGACAAATGTTGGAAGAACCAGCTTATTATTATTTTAAAAAGGAAGATGATTTGGTTTTGATTGATGTTATTGTACGTGTAGCTATTGGAAAGCACCGTGAGTGGATTCACAACAGGGATATTGGTAGATAAGTAATAATATTAAAAATAATGTTTTGTTGATATAAATTAAATTATATTAATGGATTGTCGAAAATGAAATGTATTATATGTAATCAAGAAAAAGAAGACGATGAATTAAGTAGTGAACATATTATCCCAGAATCTGCTGGAAGTTCTTTCACGATTAATTGTGTTTGTAAAGAGTGTAATAATAGGTTAGGTCAGACTATAGATAAAAAATTTTTGGATAATAAATTAGTAAAATTTTATTTATATTCTTATGATATTAAAAATAAAAAAGGAAGATTTCCAAAATTCTGGAATACTTTACTCGCAAAAGATAATCCTAAAATTAAAGCTATTCCCCAATACAATTTTAGAAATAATAAATTTGAAGGTTGGAAATATAAATCAGTATTATTGAATAATAATAGTAATATGGAATTAATTTTTGATTCTTCTGAGAATATTGAAGATGTTCTAAAAGAATTTGATCTTCCAGATGAAGTATTAGAAGAAATAATTAATAAACATAATTCTGGTGATTATGTGCAAAAAAATCATAACTTAGATTTAAGATACGGCTCTTCTCGTGAGGATTTATTTTTTGAAGCAATAAAAATTGCTTATGAATATGCATATCATATATTGGGTGAAGAATATTTACTTGATTCCTTTGCATCTGAATTCCAAGAAATTTTATTGAATCCGGATAAATTTTCCATAAAGGAAATTAAAAAGTATTTTATCAATT